>Ga0315913_1005431_pt1 | contig 15470 bp, 8 predicted proteins | sample MpolsnodulesMG_FD_207736 | JGI IMG/M metagenome (GOLD analysis project Ga0315913, IMG submission 207736) | Medicago polymorpha root nodule microbial communities from Los Angeles, California, United States - small nodules | ecosystem: Host-associated > Plants > Roots > Nodule | place: USA... | reverse complement strand
CCAAAACTGCTACAGTTGCAAAACTTAAGGGGCTGTTTTGTAGTTTTTTTTCTTAGGGGGCCAAAATCGCAACTTTGGGAAAGTTAGGGGGCTAAAACTGCAATTAAGCCTAAAATAAATGAATTAAATGTATAATCAGCCAAATGAGTTTAAAATTAGAAATAGAAGGTGTTGTGTGATTTACAAGAAAAATATGTACATCAATATTTCAAACACGATTTTTATTCAGGCCTTATTTTTGAAAAAAATTGTCCGATCTACCCTACATTCAAAATCCAATCTACCGCACTTTATAATTTTCCCTTACATGGAAACACTCTGAGATGACACCATCATTCTTCAGGATGATTCCATCTCAGTTGGCACCATCCTACTATCTTTTTTTTTTTTTTTTAATAATTTATACTTCCTTCATCATGGCTCCATCTCAATTGGCACCGTCTTACTAGGTTCTTTTCTTTTTTTATTTATTTATTTATTTTTGGCTGAAAATTTATAAAGAGTTAATCGAAAAAATATAAAATAACATAATAATAAAGATTAATAAATATTAGGCTTAATTGCAGTTTTAGCCCCCTAACTTTCTCAAAGTTGCGATTTTGGCCCCCTAAGAAAAAAAAACTACAAAACAACCCCTCTAAGTTTTGCAGCTGTAGCAATTTTGGCCCCCCAATGCAAAAAAAAAATAAAAGAAAAATAACACATGGCACCTCACTTAGGGTGCCACGTCAGCGTAGACCGAGTCAATATCAGCCTTAGGGGCCAAAACTGCCACAGGTGCAAAACTTAGGGGGCTGTTTTGTAGTTTTTTTTCTTTGGGGGCCAAAATCGCAACTTTGAGAAAGTTAGGGGGCTTAAACTACAATTAAGCCTAAATATGCTATTACAAAGAAAAATACAACGAAAGTACTACTGGCATGCAAGATTAGGACAATTTTTGTGATAATGACTTGTGCCTCGACACACTCTACATTTTCTTGGAGCCTTTTCAACTTCATCCCTTTCAGTCCTAATGCGAGTGGTGGATGGACGACCCTTTTTCGGTCTTCGCATAGACAAATTCGAGCAAAGCTCAAATCCTACATATGGGGGGCCAACAACTCTGGTGGTGAAATGGTTGAAACATCTGTTGTAGACAGTGTATACTCTCTCATTTCAGAAAACTGGATATGGGAAGAATAATCATGATTGAATCTAGAACATGCAACTATAACATGTAAACATGGCAAATGTAAAGCTTGGAAAAGGAGAAATTCTTCAAAAATGAAGAAATGGAATGGATACATAGGGGCGCCACATTCTCTTTATTAGTTTGTGTTTTAATCTATAATCATGATTAGTAGAGATTATTAGTATTTAGTTTGTTTTGGATAAGTTTGTTAGGTTGTTACAAGATACTTGCTCTCTAAGTCATTCTATATAAATATACTTGCAACTCACTTTTCACAATCCATGAAATCATAACAACTTTCCATTATTCTCTCTTTCTCCTTCATCAATCTCTAACAAACTCTAACCACCTCCAATCTTCTTCTTCTTCTTCCATCAAACCCTAATTTCATATTGCCTTCATGTTAAGAAACCATAGTTGCACTAATAATTGGCATCTAGAGCCTTGGGTTATCATTCAGGGAAACACGAGAGTAATTGGGAGGGGTGAATTTTCTGGGAAACACGAGTGAAGTGTGATGATTCATAGGTTTCTTGCGTCGCAATCATGGCCATCAATGGTGGTTTTGGAACAAATATACTGGTTCTTGATGGGAATAACTGGGAGAGGTGGAGTTCATTGATGAAGTTGTTATTTAAGCACAAGATGTTCTTAAAATGGTGGAGAATGGATATTAAGTCTTGTTGAAAATGCAACAGATGTGCAGATAACTGCTTTCAAGGAACAGAAAAAGAAAGATTGCAAGGATTTTTTCTACATTCAGCAAAATGTAGATTCTAATCACTTTGAGAATATTTCAATGATAACAAGATCCAAAGAAGCATGGGATATCTTAGAAAAATACTATGAAGGTAGTGAGAATGTGAAGCAACTGAAGCTTCAGTCATTAAGGAGGAAATATGAGTTGATGTTGATGGAGGATAATCAAAGGATCAATGATTAGATCTCCAAGTTGTTATATGTAGTGAATTAGATGAAGGCTTGTGGAGAAGATGTGTCAGATCAAAGAGTTGTGGGTAAGATAATGAGATCCCTCACTTCTAAATTTGATTTCATAGTAGTTGTTATACAAGAATCCAAAGATGTGTAGACATTGAAGATTGAAGAACTTCAATCATCACTTGAAGCTCATGAGATGTTGTTGATTGAAAGAAGTTCTCAAAAATCCTTGTAAGCTCAAATCACCAAGAAAGATGGATATGATAAGTATTCAAAGAAGAAAGGGAAAGGAAAGTTCAAGAAGGGAAATTGGGGTAAGCCTGATGAGAAAGGTGAAACTTCAAAAACTGGTGTAGGTTCTGGTAATAATCAAAACAACAATAAAGAATTTGATAAGAGAAAGATTTAGTGCTACAACTTTGAGAAGTTTGGTCATTATGCTGATGAGTGTTGGCACAAGAAAAATGGGAAAAAGAATTAGAAAGGTGAAGAGAAAGAAAACATTATTTGAATATTGGTACCTTGATTCAGGGTGTTCTAATCATATGACTAGTCATAAAGAATGGCTGATTAACTTTGATTCATCAAAGGATTGCAGATAGTAGGAATCTTATGTGAGAAGAAAATGGTGATATTGCTATTAAAATGGTGGTATTTTATCACCTTTGAAGATGAGCGTACCAGGATGCTATGGTTATACACTCTTAAGCTGAAGAGTGAAGCTTTAGAAGGTTTCAAGAGATTTAAGATCTTAGTTGAGAAAGAAAGTGAAAAAGCAATTAAGATCTTGAGAACTGATGGTGGTGGAGAGTATACCTCTAAGAATTTTGAAGAATTAGACAGCAATGAAGGTATATCTCATGAAGTTACATCTCCTTATACTCCTCAACACAATGGTTTAGCATAAAGAAGGAATAGAACCATCCTTCACATGGCCAAAAACATGTTAAAGCAGAAAAACATGCCACATAAGTTTTGGGGAGAAGCAGTTATTACATCTACTTACTTTTTGAATAAATGTCCAACTAAGAAGCTGAAGAACAAAGTTCCAAAAGGAGCTTGGAGTGGAAGAAAACCAAGTGTCAAGCACTTGAAAGCGTTTGGTTCAATCTGGTATAAACACATTCCAGATGCAAAGAGAAGCAAGTTAGATGACAAGAGTGAAAAGATGATTCTACTTGGTTATCACTCAACTTGAGCATAAAAATTGTATGATCCAACAACTAAGAAGGTTCATATTAGCAAGGATGTGATAGTAGATGAGAATGAAGCATGGAACTGGGAGACTACCACTGAGATAAGAAATGTAAATTCACATATCTTCACTGAATCAGATCAAAGTGAAGCATCTGATGAAGATATGGAAGAAGTTGAGAATGAAACTGGGAATTAAGTTAAAAATGAAGATGATCAAGCTGCACAACCAGTTATAAGACCACAAAGAAATAGGCAAGCTCCAAGTAGACTTGAAGATTATGAGTTATTGCCTGATAGTGTAGTGAATGATGAAGGTGAACTCATCCATTTTGCACTGCTAGCTGATGTTGAACCACTCAATTACAAGGAAGCAATTCAAAATGAACTATGAAGGGAGGCTATGATTGAAGAAATCAAGGCTATTGAGAAGAATAATACCTCGAAACTAGTTGAATTACCTGATAAGAAGAAAACCATTGATGTGAAATGGATTTTCAAAGTGAAATTTAATCTTTATGGATCAGTTTCTAAGTACAAAGCCAGGCTTGTGGCTAGAGGTTTCCTACAGAGATATGGTGTGGATTATAGTGAAGTATTTTCTCCAGTAGCAAGATTAGAAACTGTAAGATTTGTAGTAGCACTGGCTAGTAGTAAGAATTGGTCATTATCTCACCTAGATGTGAAGTCTACATTCTTAAATGGACCATTGGAAGAAGATGTGTATGTTACACAACCTCCTGGATTTGAAGTAAACGGAAAGGAACAAATGATGTACAAGTTACACAAAGCACTTTATGGCTTCAAACAAGCACCTAGAGCATGGAACAAGAGGATTGATCAGTTCCTACTTCAAATTGGTTTTAAGAAACGCAAAGCTGAGTATGGAATATATGTTCAGAACTTGAATGAAGAGAACATAACTATGATCTTCTTATATGTAGATGACCTATTGGTGACTGGATGCAATCACAATGAGATTGAGAAGTTCATACACATCATACGGTGTGAGTTTGAAATGTATGATTTGGGAAGACTGTCATATTTTCTTGGATTAGAACTCAAAGCCAACAATACAGGTATTGTAATGCATCAACAAAAGTATATTGGGGAGCTGCTTGATAGGTTTGATATGGTAGATTGGAACACTGCAACTAATCCTTTTGAAACAAATGCTAAGCTAGATGAATGCATTATTAATTCAAATCATATTAATTCAAAGGACCCTAATAAATTAAAAAAAACACCTAATATTATTTTTAGATTTGAAATAATAAATGTTATTAATTCAAATCTAAAATTATTTCTAATAAAATCAAGTGAAAATTCCATAACAGTTATTCTCTAAATTAAAGTGCTGAAACCTTCTCCATTGAATGTGAGTAACTAAAGACTTCCATGAGCTGTAGCAAATTAACTCAAAACCGTTGAAGAGATTGAAATCATCAATTGCCAATTATGAACCACTCCTTCATATCCATAACCGTGAGCTGTACCAAGACCAATAGCTACAACATGTGAATACATCCACTAAAATTAACACGTTTTAATTGATTTAAAAGTGATGGAATTCAGATTCAATATGTGTGACCTGCTTGCCAAGTTAATCCCCATGATACATACCAATAACAAAACTAATTCGTGGATTGCTCCCCAAAATTATGTATAAAACGTGAATAACCCTCGTATCAGATCAAGGTTGGTCAATGTCACAATGTCAAGTGCTACCCTTCTTGCGCAATCAAGCATAATTTCCTGGACCAATAGAAATAAATAAGGCAAAATTACACAATTCATCATTTAACTTAATTTTAAGTAATATTTTTGTCCTTTATTTTTTTTTTTGTCCAGATTTAGTCATTTATATTATAAAATGGCAACATAGTGATCCTTTTTTATGAAAAAATAATCAAATACTCCAAAAGAAATTCACCAAACTCATAAATAAACTCAAATCGTTATCATACAAATCTAAAAAAATTAGATTTCATTGAAGAAATCTCATAAAAAAAGATAAGATGTTGTCATTTTATAACATAAAAGACAAAATCGAGACAATAAAAAATACAAAGGAGGAAAGTATTACCTAAAATTATGTTAAAACCATTTGCTTCGAGAAAGGCCAAAACCATTGATTAAAAAAATGAACAAAATATTCACTTTTTTTTTGTTGTGTGTCCATTTTTTTTTATAGGTCTCCTTTCACATGTTTAATGAACTTTTGATCTTATCAATTTGACACTTTTTAGAGCGGATCAATCAATTTTAAAATCGTTTAAATCAGTCTAAAAAATGTCTACAACAGTTAAATATCGTTGAACAGCTAAATAATAATTAACTGCCACTTAGTCAACCACAGTTAAAAAAAAGAGCAATTTGAAAAGTAAAAAGAGTAACTTTCTTGAATTAACACACTTGTTAAACCATGACTTACATGTGTAAATTGCAAATGGTTGTCTTAACAAGCTTTTTTTTTTGGGCGTACTTTTAACAAGTTTGTACAAGTATACAAGTTTCTTTTTTGTAGAAAGATATCTTGAATATTTGTTGTCTTGTTTTGAAAGGTAAAACGCCAAACACTGAAGCCTATAGAAGGGAACAGTGAGTGAGTGTGAGAGGCGCCGTCAACCAATTAGAAGCAAAGGTTGTGTGTCACAACATAAACACAACAACAAAACAAACCAGGTTTCCCGTTTCTCTAAAGTCTTATAATTATATCATTTATAATGATAATTTATAATATAAAGTTTGCAAAATGCATAACATATATCAATATCAATGCCACCCATATCATAGTACGGTATGTCCCCTCAAAGGCCTCAACACCATGCCATGTCAAAGACTAGACCATCAACCAACTCTCACACTTTCAACCAATAAGAACTAGACAACGTATGGTACTCAAACTATTTTAACCAATCATAACTAGACAACACTTGTACCATTCTAATCCTAGTTTCTCAGTTGTTATCTCTCTTCCATTCGTTTCAAAATTTATTCTCACTTTTTTGTCCCATGAGTGACCACTATCCTCTCTCTCACTCTCTATATCAACTCAAAACCTATCTATCTATAGATTTTTCATTTTTCACGTCTCATTCAATGTAATTAAGGAACAGAAATTTCAAACCAATAGTAAAAGAATTGGAAATGTAATATAAAGTACTATATTACAAGAGAGATGTGAAAAAAAAATTATAATTGAATTATATTACATTAAAAAAAATTAATAGAAATATGAACATATAAAAAATGTAATAATGAATTAAATCCAGCCTTTAACCATAAAAAATTCCTCTAAAAAAAATATTAAATTAAACCTTTAGTTTTTTTTTGTGTGAGAGGAATTAAACCTTTAGTTGTGTTCTTAAATTAGCACTCTCTCATATTTGATCACTTAACTATAGAGTATACTAGACTCTCCCTAAAATATAGAACTTAGTTGACTAAATTTCATGAATTAAAAAATTGTGAATAATATTAAATTAATTTATTAATGAAAATTTAATATAATTTTTTCTCATTCACCCTTTCGAAGAGAAAACACTTTATTATTAGCAAAAAAAAAATCATTTTAATCTCATATAATAGTATGTATGATTTAATTATACAGATAAAGATGTAAAATAATTAAGGTATTTTAATGAAGAAATAAGTAATACAATTCATTTCTTGTCAAAAAAAAAGAGTAATACCGTTAATTTGCTAAAAAAAAGAGTAATACAGTTAAAAATCAGAAGAAGTCCTATAAGAAATGGGTAAATAAATATCTCAAGAGTATCATAAACAACTAGATAGTCCATAGAATATTTTAATACAAATACCACTCTAGTAGGAGATAATGATAAAATAAAACATCTCAAATGATAAAAAAAATCATCAGTAAGAATCGAACGTGGTACTTTGAGATATAAAACACTTAAACACAATGCGCATCAACTATTAAGCTAGACCTGACAGTGGAGATAATAGTTTAATATACTTTATTTTTGGTGAAAAATAATTTAATATACCTTTTTTATTTAGGAATAATGATTTAATATACATCTCCTACACTATAATACTAATTTGAATAAAAGAGCAAAAATAGAAAATGTCCCCATCCTAGGCTATTAATTAATTAGACACCACCCATTTCTTCTCAAACTCTTCAATTCCTTCAGGTGAACAATACTATATACTCTCTATCTACTCTTCCTAGGGTTTCCTTCTTTATACATCTTTCTTTATATGTAACCCCTTGTGTTACTTTTTTTAGCCTATATATCTCTTTGTTTATTTTGATTATTCCTTCTTTCTCATCAGAACAACAAGAACAATTGGTGGTAGCTAGGTTAAACCAAAACAAAATCATTCATCATGGGAAGGGGTAGGGTTCAGCTGAAACGGATCGAGAACAAAACAAGCCAACAAGTAACTTTTTTCAAAAGAAGAACTGGACTTCTCAAGAAAGCTAATGAAATTTCTGTTCTTTGTGATGCTCAAGTTGCTTTGATTATGTTCTCTACCAAAGGAAAACTTTTTGAGTATTCCTCTGCACCAAGGTTAGTTAATTACTTTGCTTCACCTATATATATATATATATATATATATATATATATATATATATATATCTACTTTTTTTTATTTCCATTTTTGGGGTTATTGATTTCTATATATCATATATATACTTTTGATTGTTTTGGATCCATCTTTTTCCTCACCATCATCAAAATCTAGTGAAGGAAACTTTTGTTTTTTTAATAATAAAAAATAATATATACATCCTAATTAATTATTTTCTTTGTTGTTGTCATGTGATGTATGTCAATGTATTTACATTTTTATTATAATAAAGATGTTAATTAATTAATATAGGTATGTATATATATATATATACAATTTTTGTTTAAAATCATTACTCTTGTATCATCTTAGGTTTTTATTTTTTTGGATAAAACCCTCTCAAAAAAATAAAATTGGATACAAGATTTTCTTTTGTGGATACATCATAGGCTTTTAAATATGTTGGTGATTTATGATATTCTTACCTAAACTGAAATAGCAGTAAGTTTTGGTCAAAATTTAAATATAGCAAGCAATACTCATGAATGAGTACTTCAAGTTGCTGTTTGATTGTACTTTGTTTCTCTATTTTGGGGTCTGGTCACATAATCGTGCTTCACTATCCAACCCCTTTTTCTATATATCTATCTTTCAACCCATACTTCTGGAAGATTTCCTTGTTACTTTTTTGAAGTGTTTGTACAATATAAATCATTCATAGACATGACAATACATTCTTCACCTTCACTATCATATATAGTATCATATTCAATTCAAGATATATAATAAATACGTGACTTGTTGGGGAGGAATGTTTTTTCCCCTCTTTTTAATATAAATATTAAACACATTGGTATAACTATTTTAGGCATGTAATTTTTTTTACCATCATAAAACAGTGATCCAAAATCTGTCTTAAAATTAATACATCCAAAATTCAGCAAAATTTTAGGCATATTATTCTATACAACTTAGATCAAGTCATTCACTTGGTGCTGCTACATATAAATGATGCTTATATAGATGATTAAATGTTGGATATAGATCAACTTGTTTGAGCTAACAATTAAAGGATCCAAGTTTAAACCCTGATGATCAATGAAAAAAAAAACTAAAATACAATTAATAGAGTAACATTTGTCGATACTGGTCTCTGTTCGTCTTGAGCAGGAATCAAGTTTTTTAATAAATTTTGCCGTTAAAAAAAAAGTAACATTTGTCGATAAAAGAAAATCATCCTTAAAGATGAAGTACCAGATATAACTTAAGTTGTGAATAAAATTAAACTTGCCTTATCTTGGTTTTCTAGATAAGAGTTTGAAGTTTGTACTATTTTCAGATTGATGGAGTAATCCAAAGATGTGCCTGCAAATTTAGTGGCTAACACCATTAATATTATAATCTTGTAATGGATTGAAGTACCCTGATATTCCCTATAATTTATTTTCCTTACTAAATAAAATATATGATTCACTTGGTTATTTTTGTATAAATAATATATAGAACTAATGTATTTTTTTTCAGGCAATATAGAATTAAATTAAATCAACATATATCAAATAATAACTGTATAAGTCTATGCATAACCTAAGCTGTGTAATACCTGATATATATTAGAAGAGAAGAAGCTATAACCTAACAATCTAGGTTTTCATAACCTAGATACACCACCGCGAGTAAGAATCTATGAATAACCTAAGCAAGGCTACATGACCTAACTAAGGACTATACATACATAAATATATTCCCAAATTTATATATATGATAAATATAAATAATGAAAACTGTTGGAAAGACAAGGTGCTGCAACAAAATATATTGCCTAAATTGTATCGTAGTATAGTACAAAAGTAGTAGTCAGAGAAGAGAAAAAACTGAAGTAAAAGGCTTTCAAGATTCCTGGTTCCTATAGAAAAAAAGAAGAAGCAAAGCATAGAGGTTTTCTGTTTCAACAAAAATGTCATTCTTTGATATAATATTACTATACTCAATTTAAGAAAAAAAGTTTAACAATAATATATATATAATAACCAAAAATGTTTCGACTATAGGATATTATACATTTCCTAGGTAATTACATAAGTGTCACAACGTTATGATCGACACGTATGTCATGTTATTCCAAATATCATAGCTACTCTAATATTTTTTAGAGGTAGCTACTCTATAGTTGTAAGTTGAAACTAAGATTACAACTCATTGATGATTAGAATGACATTTTAATATATACTTCGGTTATCTTTTTAAACTTTAATTGCCTAAAAATAATATCAACATTGAGATAAAAAGGCTTAGCACTAACAACCCTTAATATATATGTTTTGTAACCGGTTAATACTTGTTTATAGGGTTAGATAATGATAAGTTATTTATTTATGAATATAATTGAAGTAACAAGACAAAACATTGATTCCTTACTCATCTTGGGTAAGTTCAGTGTTCGTGATGGCTTATCATAACAAAAGGGTTGATGATTTTTTTAGGGAGGGGTTACAAATCATAACTATGTAATCTCACATTTAAATATTGTTTTTGAGTTAGTTTATTTGGAGGGAGGGTAGAGATCTTTGTTCTTGTGTTTTTGGACTAATGTATAGTAAGTAGTTGGTTTGTTTTATGGCATATAAATTGAGAGATATGTAATGGCTTGGTGCATCTCTTGTACTTTATATTAATATTTTTTTCTTCTTATTTTATTAATAATTATTTTGCATGTGTTTTCATGATTTTGTTTTCTTCTTTTTATCAATAAATTTATGGGGGCATACCTGCCTAAAAGAAAATCCCCCCAAATAAAATAATTTATGATGTTAGCCACCCTGTTTCTTTATTTTATTTTTTGTCTTCTAAATGTTAATGTGTTGTGTTGATGCTTGCAAGCAAGGCTTTTGGTACCAAGGCTCAACATAGTGTTTATGATGCAAACAATAACAAAATATATTAATATAAAGCTCCATATGATGTTTTACTTATTAGTTTTATGGAGACCAAATATTTCAAAGCTCAATATAGCGTTTGGTCTCCATATCTATTAGTTCTAAAATGTGTCAACTATGGAGACCAAAAAATTGTATCCTATAAAGGTTTTAAACACCATTATAAAAAAGAAAGAATAATATATTTATATCATCAAATGAGTGTATGTATACTAGGTTTTTTTTTTTTTGTTGAAAGAGTGTATGTATACTAGTTAAAAAAATTGGTAGTAGTTTAGTTTGATAATCTTGTGTAAACTCTATATATAGAGCATCTCGAATTAATTTTTTTGCATATTTTTTCAACCAATTGAATATATGTTGTTCAAGAGCAATTCTAACTTGAGGACAACCTCAAATCAAATTTATTTGAACACACACTCATAAATGAAAAATATTAAAAGAGAAAAGAATTAAATGATGTGACTTAAATAATTTCTCTTTAATTTTTTTTACATTTATGTGTGTGTCCCCAAATAAATTTGATTTGGGGTTGTGTCAAAGCAAAAATTTCTCATTCTTCAATATACGATCACATGAGTAAACATATATACCCTTTAAGTCTCTTATGAGTTTAATCTTCTCCTATTTCATCCATAATAAATTTGTAACATGCCTCTCTATAACATTCATTAAATCTCTCATTCTCTTCTTTGAACCAAACAGACCTTTACTATTTTTTCGACTTTTGCATGATTATTTGATGTATCCAAATTTTTAGAACTGAATTTATTTATTTTTTGTTGAAGTTTTTCTGTGTTTAATAGTCTCCCATTTTGACCTATGAAACAGCATGGAAGACATTTTGGAACGATATGAGAGACAAAATCATACAGAACTTACTGGAGCTACCAATGAAACACAGGTACTTCACTTGAAAACATAAATTTCTATTGACATATTACAAAGAGAAACAAAATATATAAACATGCTTGAGTTAACATGAAAGTGAATATATATGAATTATATATGTAAGTCACATTGGTAATTGAGATCATTTTATTTTAGGGAAATTGGTCCTTTGAATACATGAAGCTCACTGCTAAAGTTCAAGTCTTGGAGAGGAACTTAAGGTACTTTTTTAGACTTTGTTACTTGTAAAATGTACAATAACAATTATTTTTAGCTTTAGAAAATATTGTAAAATTACTTCATGCCACGACACTTGAACGATGCAGCAGCTATGTTGGATCCAAACTCTTCCACATGCATCTGGATCCCCCTACTGCACCATGCAGCGGATCGCAAGACCGTTTAGATATGAATGTAGTTGGTCTTGCATTCGTATCTAATGGCCCTGCACCCCGCTGCATGGTGAAGCAATTATAGGAGATCCAAACTCGACACTGAAAATGAGTTTGACAATCCTTTTGCGGTCTTCGTTTTTACAATGAACACAATATCGAAGTAATTTACTATTTCCAATACAAACAATAAGTACTAACATAAGAATAACATTTAATCCAAATGAAGCTATTTTCCAAAATTCATTTGCTAAATAGTATTCATCAATGACATTATGTGATAAGATGCTTCAAAATCAATAACATTATGAAAAAAAATACTATATACCTTATATCATCTTCAATATAGGAACTTTGTGGGAAATGATCTGGACCCCTTGAGTGTGAAAGAGCTTCAGAGTTTGGAGCAACAGCTTGACACATCGCTAAAGCGAATCCGAACAAGAAAGGTGAGAATGCTTATTCTTTAACAAGAAATAAGAAGAGAATAAATGTGTTCTTGACATCAATAATGTAGTATTAGTACATTTAATTTAACATTTGATTTTTCAGCTGACCATCAATTAACTGATCAATATTATTTTTGCAGAACCAAGTTATGAATCAATCCATCTCAGAGCTGCATAAAAGGGTAAGATATGTGTGTTATAGATTTGATTTAATTTTTGTAAAATTGAATACTTACTATAAGTATATTGAATGACACAAAAAGTTGACCAGTATCAGAATATCTTTGATATACATGTTTGGAAATGAATTTCATATGCAAATTGCAAAAACATGTTAAAGCTAAGTCATATATCTATAACAAACTTGTTTTATACTTCACAAGCAATTAAATCATATGCCAGTTGAGTATATTCTTAAATATCATTTGTGAAGTGAAACTAGTTTTCATATAAATGCAAGCAAGATTTTCCACATAATATTTTTTGAGATATATAAATATAAACCTTTGCTATATATATGACAGGCAAGGACATTGCAGGAGCAAAACAGCAAGCTAGCAAAGGTAGAATTCACATTCCTCTCTTAACAATTCAGTATACTAATAGGGTTTCAAATAAAGGTCTGCAATCGCGAGGTGGGCTACAAAACAACTGCTTTTTATGTTGTCAAAACCGCAATGTGACTGCAATTGAGTCCGCATAGCCATATTTGATTGTGATTCTCCGTAATATCAAGAATCACAACACAGCTACAAGTGTTACTGCGACTGTTATTTAAAACCTTCTAGCAAAGAACGGGAAGCAAAATAAAAAGACTAATGTTTTATTACATTTATGATTAGACAAAGGAGAAAGAGAAGACAGTGAGTGAACATCCACAAAGATGCCTAGAAACCATAGGCATAGGGCAATGTTCATCCACCCTCAACTTAATTTGTCAGCCAGAAGTGCTACCACCACCACAAAGACTGGTTCCTTCTCTAAATCTCTGGTATTTCTTTTCCCTTCTAAGCATAATGTAGATCCTAGTATGATTTAGGAACTACATATCAATGTTGTTAAATAGCCGCACTACAGTACTATAGTGTAGCAGAATTTGAACAAATCGTTATTGTTCTACGATACGCTATTTTGTACAAAATGTTGTCAAATAACGACTATAGTGGCCCTATTGGTTAGCGAAAATTTAACAAACTGCTGTATTCCATGATTTTCACTTGAGTTGGTCTGGTGATGTTGACTTAAGACCTTAGAGTGTGCTCCTTTCAAAGGTCTCAAGTTCGAATCTCCCTGCTGCCAATTTCGGTGGGCTAGTTTGCCTTCTTAAAAAAAAACATTACCTACAAACATACATGATACATTCCTATATATCATATGTGTGTGTATGCATGTAGCAAATTTTGTTGTGACAATGTTAGCAAGCTATGTACATATTGTTGTATTATGATAATAAAATGTGTGAAAATGATGTATGGATGGGTGCAGTGGGACTTTACAAGCAAGAGGGTCATTGGAATTTGAAGAAGCAGGTGAAGCTCAAACTGTTCCTAGAAGCAATCATAGTCTCATACCACCATGGATGCTCCATCATCTCACCAACTAGATTGACATCTATGTATTTATGTATGTATGTGAAAGACATATTATTATTATTATTATTATTATTATTATTATTATTATTATTATTATTATAATATTAAATCTGTATGATGAATGTGTAAGTAAGCCTTATATTAAGGCATCAACTCTTCTATTATATAAGGGCTCTGCCCTGCTCTTCATATTTCAAATCAATGAGAATGCAGTCTTTCCTATATGATGATAGACATATCATGTGCCATTAATATATCTTTTCCAATTTGAGAATCCCTTATTTTGGTTTTAAATGTTTTCTTTTTATACAAAAAACAAACTTATAACCATGATAAAAAAAAAAAAAAATTAAGAACAAAAATGTATATTAGAATAATGTCACAATATGTTTTAGACCACAAGTATTTAGAAAAAATCTATTTGCACAACTTATATTTTACAAGATTTTAAAGTTTATAGTGTTTGCTATTTTTTTTTAGGGAAGTGTTTGCTATTATTGTCATCAATTATAAAGATTCTGTCTGTCAAAAGCATTATAAAAATAACATTTGAAATAAGTATTCATTGAATAAAAACCAATTACAGTCTTGACCAGAAAAAGAATAATCCAATTACTGTATATTGAATATTCCTTGGATTATAAAGTGGTTGCTAGTTGCAACTGGTTTGGAAACTTGGTCACATGAAGTTTATGAACATATCTATATGCTTTCAACAAAAATTGTACTGTACTCCAAAACAGTGGTGAGTGAATACTAAAGATTGAGAATTGGGACCATAAAAAGTAGGACACTTCTCTTACATGAGTCAATGATCTCTTTATTCAACATAGCCAAATTCTCTGTCTATGTACATTACTCTAAAACTACATTATTTGGTACTAAGCTTATATGTAAACAACAACACTATACACTGCATGATTACTTCTGTTTAAATAATAACACAGTTCCATGAATGAATACAACAGTTACATATATTTCATGAATACAGAAACAATCATGATTAATTCTAACTTCAAATGCTTTGTTAGATTTTACTGTTCTTTTCCTCCTCTTGTCCTTGAGCTCCACCAGCAAGCATGTACTCTCTGCAATCAAGTTGTTGATACAACATCATTATATGATTCGTTGAGTAATATAAAGTCAAATCCTAAGAGATACTCTATGATTATAAATTTATCATAGAAAATAACTTAAGATACTCGAATATAACAAGGATATTATAAGATATTTTCTAGGCTTAAATATTGCACTCGTCCCTGCAAATATGCCTCGTTTAAGTTTTGGTCCCTGTAAAAAAAAAAAATTGTTTTTGGTCCCTGCAAAATTTTTTGTTTTTTAAAATAGTCCCTGACCCCATT
>Ga0315913_1005429_pt1 | contig 15471 bp, 7 predicted proteins | sample MpolsnodulesMG_FD_207736 | JGI IMG/M metagenome (GOLD analysis project Ga0315913, IMG submission 207736) | Medicago polymorpha root nodule microbial communities from Los Angeles, California, United States - small nodules | ecosystem: Host-associated > Plants > Roots > Nodule | place: USA... | reverse complement strand
CTTTTTTTTTTTTTTTTTTTGGTTAAGTAGCCCGGAGAAATTCACCTTAAAGGTGAAATAGTGGGGTGTTCGGGGTTCGAACCCCAGCCCCTGCATACATAATGCATTATCCCTTACCAAGTGAGCTAAGCTCACGGGGACATGCTAAGGGTGTTCTACCAATTAATTTATAAAAATAAAAATAAAAAACATTTGTTTAGGTTTTTTTTTCAAGAAGCTAAAATGAAATTTATTAAAGGCTTAAATATTACACATGTCCCTGCAAATATGCCTCGTTTGAGTTTTGGTCCTTGTAAAACAAAAATTATGAAATCCGTCCTCGCAAAATTTTATGTCTTTTAAAAAAGCCCTTGGGCCCAGTTTAGTGATGATTTGGCAGATTTTTGCTTATGTGGAAGATGCTGACAGTAGATAAGTTGTACACATGGCATCTAGGTGTCATTCATTTTATTTTAACATTTTTAAAAAAATTTAATAAATCAAATAATATATTTTTGAAATAAAAAAACCAGTTTAGTTAATTAAAAAAACAAAAAAAAATACAGTAGAGAAGGGAAAAATCCTACGTTTCCCCTTTCCTCATACTTCCATCTTCTTCTTCCATATGTTCTTCCACACAACATTCATCTTCCCCACAACCATAATCATCTTCTCAAATAAACATCACCAACAACAACCTTGAATTGTAATAACTTAGAAAACAATTTCATTGCTTGCAAACCCTAAATCCCAATTGAAAATGAGTTTTGAAGAGTACTCAGATTGGGATCTAAGTACTCATGTGAAGAATAATATGTTTGTTTGGGTTTGAATCAGATTCGAGCACATAATCGAGTGGTGGGTCGCATGAATCAGAAGAAGAAAACGATGGTGGAACCACCTTCGAATCCGGCAGCACACAAACCCAAATTTGCCAGCGGACTCCATCAGACCTTCTCATGGATTTTTCGTTTCCATAGGAAATCCAGTGCCTTGCCTCTCTTATTCTTTCCAATTTTAACAAAAACTCCATCAGAACCAAATGTTGATTTTGTTTCCTTTTGTGTTGTAAGGATTGAAAGGGTTCTCATGTTCAATTACTATACCTCTGTTCAGGTCTGGAGCCTTTGAGAACAAATTGAACAGAGAAGAAAAAGCAACCATGGTGGTGTAAGGGAAAAATTGGGGACCGAGAGAGTGAGTTTTGTTGGGGAATGATTTACCTCTTTGTTCTTGTTGGATGATGAATTAATTTCTTCCTTTTTGTTCATGTGAATCTGGATTTGAATTATGTTTATTGTTGGGCTTTGTTTCATGTTGGATGATGAACTAAGTTCTTATGTTTTTTTGCTTTGGAATCCTTCATTGTTGTTGGTTGGATGATGAATAACGAGATAATATATGGGTTGATGATGAAGTTTTGGATGAAGAGTTGGGTTTGGGTTGGAGATGAATGTTTTTGAGGAAAAATCTAGGTTAGAATTATTAAAAACAGAAAATGAATTTTCCTAATTTAAAAAACATTTTTAAATGATATATGTCATATCAGATGCCATGTGGCTGCTTATGCCCAGTCAACGTGTGCCACGTCGGCATCTTGGTGATATGGCCTGGCTTAAATGGGCTCAGGGGCATTTTTAAAAGACAGAAGTTTTTGCGAGGACGGATTTCAATATTTTTTTTACGAGAACCAAAACTTAACCGAGCCATATTTGTAGGAATGAGTGCAATATTTAAGCCTTTATTAAAATCACAATGAATCCTAACCAGCACAAGGAATGCTAGAATATGATTCATAACATAGCAAAATAGTACAAAGGAAACAACCACCACACAAAAACATCAAACACCTATGTTTTTCTAACATCCACAAACTCAGCACCCGCAAACTCACAAACTAAGCACCCACAAGAAACAGCACCGCCGCAGCTACAATACCAAAACCACCACCATCACCTCCTCTTACCACCATACCCGAGACTTGCCTCTCCACCAACACCACCATCACTTCCATCCCAATTCAAATCTGCCACCACAAAAGGTTAATCAAGTCAAAAGGTTAAATATGTTTTTGATCTTTAAAAATATTTTCATTCTAATTCCTCTAAACTTTTTCTTTGACGTTTATTACTTATAAAATTTTCAATCACCACTTTTAATCCTTATTTTTTAGTCAATTCATGTGTAACATTTGTATTTTTATCGAAATTGTGTAGAATATTGCAAAAAATCTCTCCAAAAAAAAATTAGAATTTTTCAACAAAACATGAATTAAATATGAATTTTTATATTTTTTGCGGTTAAAAATTCATATTTAATTCATGTTTTGTTCAAAAATTTTGATTTTTTTGGGAGAGATTCTTGTAATATAATAAAATTTTATTCAAAAATATGAATTCTACATATGAGTTTACTTAAAATGAAAGACCAAAAGTGAATATGAAAAACTTTTTAGGACTAAAAAACGGATAAAAATTTTAGAGAGACTAAAACGAAAAATTGATATATTTACAAGAACCAAAAATATATTTAACTCAAGTTTATAGCGACCAAATATATATTTTTCATATTTCAAGACAAATATCTAGTATTAATGAGGGATATAATTGAAAAAAAGAGTAATAAATGCATCTAAAAATTTGAAGAGGGTCTTATTATTTAAGGACAAAAGTTTTTTTTGTCTTATAAATGGGAAAGGAGTGAGTATTTGTTTGTGTGCAACACAAATCTATTTATTTCATATTTGTTTGTTGTTTTGTTTATGTTGAAGCTCATCATAAGCTAAACAGTTTTCATGAAGAATGAAATGATTTTTAAGTATTTTCTTGGTTCAATGTTGTGCTTTTGTGAGAACTAATTTTAAATCAAATTATTTTAACGTTGAGTCTGTAGTTTGATCACCTACATTATTTTGCAAACTAGCTTGATATTGGAAGAGTTATTAAGTGGATCTACTTGATTTTTGCTAGCAACACTCAATCAACACACAAATCTTCTTCCTCGAATATGTCACAAACAACTAGTTGGAGAGAGGAAAGGAAAGAGAAAGTTGGCGAATGCCGAGTTGCAAGAAAGCGTAAATTGCCCCTGCAATATACATTTGTTGAACAAAAATATACAAGATATTGTGACACTACTTGTGGTTGTAGTAGTTGTAACAAGACTTGTGAATCGAGTCTCGAATTCAGGATTTTCATAGAGAATATTTTATTGCATCAAGGAAATTTCAGTCCATTGCTCCAATTCTTGCAAACTCACCGGCAAGCTTTACCATCAGATCACGTAAAGAATTCTTAAACTGCTCTGTGTAACTTTTGAAGAGCCGATCAACATCATGAACCTCATTTTTGACCCAATGACCCACTTGAGCACCTTCCCTGTATGCCTTGCATGCCCTTAGAATATCATGAGCTCGAACGAGGAAATGTCCCACTATAAAATCCTCAAAATTCTGAAACCAAAAATAACACTTAAACAGTCAAATTTTAAATCCCATAAAATTAAAGGAATAAACATAAGTATCACTCTTAGGAAAAAGATAACTTCATTATGCTCTTCTGTTTTTTGAGAAATGGTTCTGACGTATTGATGATGGCATGCCTGATTTATTTGATGAACTTTAAATGTATATAACTTGCATTCTGCAACATACTTTGATATTGCAAATTGTCTTTGAATTTTAAAAGGATGTCTTGTGTAGGATTTATGAGTTTTTTTGGGGCACCTTAGTTGATTTGTGATTTGCTCACATGTTTTACTTCAACTTTATCTGGAACAATTTATTCATGTTGCAGATTTTTCAAAAACTTTGTACCATGATGCAAAAGCAAGCAATTTGGAGTGAGTCAATTATTGTTTGCTCGGAAAGTGTAATATCTAACAGATGTCAAGCCCCTGTTCATTTCCATTAGTAATCATTACTAATTTCTAATACACAATGTACACTATGAGGTGTGCAGTATACTAATGGTTTCTAAAACACCCAAGCACTACAAATGAACATGGCAAAACAAAATTGCTAGAGATATAAAAATAATCGAACCAAGAATAGAATCAAACCTTTAGAGGCCTTCTAATCACATGTATCATTGTCCACAGTGAATCAATGAATGCCTTCTCGTTATAACACCGGGACATATTTTTGCCTGTTGCTAAACCACGAACATAGCCAGAAGGTAGATTAAAGAAAGGCTCTTCAGTCAAGACTAGACCTTGAATGGAGACTAGAACCTGTAGAATTGTTGAAACATGTGGACGCCAACGCTCATTCTTTTTGCCATCCCAAGTGTTAAGTAGACTAAGGCATAAAGAGCCGTGAGTTCCAAAAATTGGATTCTACTTAGAAGAAGCATGTTGATTGTGAAAGTAGACTTCCTGCCATGAAAAATATACCTTCTGTCAGATTTGAAATAAAAAGAGTAAGACTTGAAATAAGAGTTGCAGCAACGTATTGTCAGTTCAATAGAGTATCGCCAGCCACATACCGGCGGTACATTGGGAAAGCCACCAGGTAAGTAAAGATCAAAAAAGAAAAGACCATCATGGTAAGGAGTCCCTTCTGCTCCAATAATTACAGCCCTCATGAGATCCATTCTTGATTCATAAACTCGAACAAATATTGAATCTGATGAGGATAAAAGAAAGAGTCAAAGAAACGAGATTGTGCCAAATTCCATAAGCAGGTTTGCACTCTATCGTATTCATACTACAATCTTAAGAGTTATTTATTTGTAGTAAGTACTAAATTCCAATTTCAGAACAAATATCTAGAAACTACTAAAAAAAATTTTGATGAGCTTTCAATAAGGATTTATTATGAAAATAAACCAAGACCCTTTGGATATGACAGGAACCAAACCTACTATTTCAATGGCAATGATTGGATAAAAGGACTAATGAACAAACTCACCTGGCAAATTGTTCTCCAAAATCTTCCACTCTTTCTGGATTCTTTTAGCCCAATTCCTTTGATTCTGTTAATGAAATAGGTTCATTGTAAACTCATATAATTACAATTATAACTGAAACAAAGCATGGCTTTAAAGGTATAAAAAATTAAAATGTTACCTCCTTCATGGATGAATTTTTCCGAACAAAGTGATGGTGTTTACTGTCACTGACAATATCGAATTTCTTAAAACTTCCAAATTTCCTCAGAATTTCATCTTTGAAATTTGCATGATCTGATGAACTGCTACTTCCACCTTCCTTCTTCGCACTTCCAAAATTGGGGGCAAACGGTGGCTTGCTTCCATATTCAAAGCCACGCTGAAAAAACATATAACCAGACACATCATGAAAATGATTCGGAGCGAAATGTTAGACATTTAAGAGTTAGAAAAGAACATTATAATCTACTTAGGAGAAATGACAAATAACATCTTAATCTGAATCTTATACAAACCACAACTTGATCAATGGCTTCAATTGTCTTCCCTTTGTTACTTTTTTTACTGACTTTTTCACCAATTATCACTAAATCATCAGAGTCATTTCTGTCGTCGTCAATGTCAATCACATCGTGGAAAATGGCCTACAAAAGAAGTACAATAAAATCATTATTATGTGTGAGAAAAGAAAAACACAAACTATTAGAAAATAACAGTGGCACAATTTGATTAATGGCTTCAATTGTCTTCCCTTTGTTACATTTTTTACTTACTTTTTCACCAATTATCACCAAATCATCAGAGTCATTTCTGTCGTCGTCAATGTCAATCACATCGCGAAAAATGGCCTACAAAAGTACAATACAATGATTCATGTTATTTGGACAGAAACATGTTGTCAACAAACAAAAACCAAACATAAATTGAAAAAGACACAATAAAAGCAAAACTTTGAATAACAATTGAGTGGTGGGAGAATTATGCAATGCATACCCGTTTCCGCTTTTTGACCAACTGAATTGGGGGTGGAGGATAAACTTGTATGTGGCCACTGACAGCCTTCGTTTCAGAATCGGAGAGTAATCTATGTGTTTTCGATTGCTTATGAATTGCAGTTCAGAAGGGAAATATTAGCGATTAAACTGTTACTTTCACCGAAAACATTGGGGGTGAGGACGGGCGAGTGCAAAGATTGGAATATTTGAAAACCGTTAGAGCATACACATTTTTTTTTTCTACGTGTTGTACCCTTTCATTATTTATAATTTTTTAACAGCAAACCTTAAGGTTTTCTATAAGACACATTTTACGAAGGTATCTTTTAGCAAGTTATTCTGTGAGTATTTGTTAAAAGACACCAATTAATTTTTATAAAGGTGTCTTTTAGCAAAGTTATAACTAAAAAGTGAAAATCATACTTTGAAGTGTGGATTGTTAAAAGACACCTTCATGCGTGGCTTCTAGCAAAACCCAATACTTAATCATTCCATAATTTTATCAAAATTTCTTAAATAGAATCCAATAATCGATTATCAATAACTTATATCATTACATTTCAATTTTTTAATCTTAAAAAAATGTTGGCCCCACTTAATATTTCGGGTCTTAAATAAGACAATAAATCTTATAAAACATCAAAAACTTTTCAAGTACCTATCTAAATAAACAAAATTTTAGCTGATCCTAGTTTTCTAGTGAGAGAAACTTCAACTTCTCTCTAAACTTTCTTTCTCCTTCGTTCATTGAGGAGTGGTGGTTTTAGGTCATTTTTTGACCTAGAATCACTCATCTGCATCTTTTTCCCCTTTTCTTTCAATCTAAATAATTGATTTTCACATCTATCAAGTTTTTCCTTTTGTTTTTTTTGTGATTTCATCGTCTAAGTGCGGCGTTGTGTTGTCTGTCGTCTTGTGCGGCGTTTGATTTCGCGTCTTGTCGCGGTGTTTGTTCAGTTCCTAAAGATCTACATCAGTCAATTACAAATTCAACCAATGATTTAGACGTCAACGTTGCAGATCCGGAAGCATGGGTATTTCAGTGACTTAAGTTTTATCATATTATTTGTAGCCATTTTGTCGTTGTATGCTATTAACTTGGGTGTTGTGAGTTTGTTCGCAGATTCACCCTTTACGTTTTTAGCGATCTTTGTATCTGATGTATTCTATTAATTTGAATGAATGAATATCATTTTGTTCTTGTCAAAAAGAAAAACTTTTCAAGTACCTAATAGGTACCAAGCCTTAAAAGTTTAAGACCCCATATTGGATGGTCTTAGTTTAATAACAAAAACCTATTATTGTTTTTAGTCTATTAAATTAAATTTTTGTAAAGTGAATAAATAGGTCGCCCAGATTTAAATCTCAAACTTTATAAATATTATGTAATTTTACTTTCACCAACAAAATAAAAACATCATTGTATTTTATTTTTAGTAATCACTCTCAATATTGGTATTTTCCCAACAAAAAAATTAAGATAAATTATTTTCCCACCCACGCGGCCTTCAAAATATCATTTTCTTCGTTCAGATTATATTACTCTTGTTATGAATAAAATAAGTTGATGTCCATAAAACCTTATACCTATCTTTTAAATGACATCATATTATACTTATCTATATGTCACACCTATTTGTACTTATCCATTAAGTACTTAACTTTTAAATCATATCATTGTACTTTTCTATAAATAGATATGACATGTAACATAATTGTATACTACAAGAGAATAATAGAATCATCTATGTTTCTTTCTTCTTCTCTATTTCTCTTTATTTTTGTTCTTATTCTAATAACTTCATCACAACTCTAATAATCTTGCATAATCTATTAGTTAGAAGTACTTGGCCAACACTTTATAAGTGCACCCAACAAAAGAAAAATGAGGAATAAAAAAATCTTAAAAATTAACCGTGGAGGATTGTGTTGAGACTATTACTTTTTCTATCTTAAGGTATTCTCGTGCACCCTATTTTTTTCGAAAATACCATATGTTCAGATTATATAATCTGAAACAGATTGTTAGGTATTTTAGGATTTTATAATCCAAAACATAACAAAATAAATAGAAATTGTGTTGTATTGGATATCAAAGGTCTTTGTTGACCATCGTAAAATCCCAGCATAAACTGCAAGGAAATTCTTCATGAGATTATATGAGTGGTCAACAATGACCGTGATATCATAAACACTGCTAACTAAAATAGAGAAGGAAAGGGTAAGAAAATATGAGAAATAGAGAACGAATGAATGAATATGTTGAAGCATGCAAGGGTATTTATAACCATAAACCTATCATAGACTATAACTACAGTCAATGTAACGTTTACGATGCATAAACCGACCAAAAATACATTAAACACGTCACAAACCGTCCAAACCTTGGTGTAACGCCACAATCCACACTGTCTGGGAGGGCTCGAATTATATGATTTGGAACTTCCCAAACCTTTTTCAGATTGTATAATCCGAACAGCCCCAGATAGTGTTTAGGTTTCATTTTTCAAGGTTTTCATGGTGAATGACATATGAAAAAAAAAGTACAAAGCATAATTCAACCTGATGTAAAACAACATAATAACAGAAATGATGAAATTTATAGGAAGGTGTTCGAAGAGGTGCTTTTATACTTGATACAGCTGCCCTATCAACTGACATCTTTCGATCGACATGTCAATTGGATCAAGTTCACAACAACCTCTTCATAATCAGATCTACAACATAATGATGAAATGTAAAGTGTTTCAAGATGATTGTTTTGAGTTAAATTAGGTTGTGTTGCCAACTAACATATCTCTATTGTCAACACAACAAGATCTAACTCATAACAACCTCTTGGTATTCATATTTTTCGAATAACTTTTCAAAGTTTTTTGTTGCGTTATAAAGAAAATGAACTGAGTACACTAATTTATATAAGTTTTTGTGCCTCGTGGACTAGAGAAACTATCGATGCAATGTTGACCACACAAAAAACATGTGTTGAACTGGTTCGAATTATACAATTTGAACGTGACTTGAACCCCACAAAACATAAGTTTTAATACAAGGAATTTAATTTCATTACCGTACATTAAATATAAAATTTTCAAATACACCACAAACATAATTCAACAACATAAGATACATAATAAAATAAAACATAACATATCACAGATCAGCTAAACTAATTTATTCGTCTGGTTCCTCCAGCAGAGCCCTAATCTCTTCATAGTTTCTAGGCTGGATCAAACTTTTCTGAATTTCTTCAACAAATATGACCAATGAAGTGTCCAACTCGATCGGTCATTTAGTACTATACTGACCAAATATCGAGAACGTGGTTCTAACGCCATCGTCGTGCTTGAGCTTCATCCGGCTGAACTACACTTTGTGGTTGATTTGATGATTGATTTGATTCATATGATCCTTCAACCTAGAGAGTGTGACATCATTTCAAACCCTAAACAAATGGGGTGGTTTTCCCCCATTGTAGTAAACTACATCTACCTTGGTTTTCAAATCAATGTTCTAAGTGTCCATGATTTTTTGGTGTGGTTTATTGCTTATGAAAACATGCACACTAATTTACTGAAGTTTTACGGCCTCACGGATCACATAAAATGTCGGTTCAATGTAGACCACATAAAAAAAATCTTGTACTTAAGGGTTTCAGTTTTTATAATCTTAAATGTCACTCACCCTACAAAGTACAAAATTTAACACATTGTTGATTCAGTTCGGATTATATAATCCAAAATGTTCTGAAACAATTTTGGATTATATAGTATGAACTAGCTTAGAGTTTGGACGATTACTTTCTCAGCAAAAGTGACTAATGGAACACGTTTTTTGACTGGTCATACCAGTCAAAACACATTTTTTTGCCATCATTTGTGAATCGTTATACTTTATGCATTCATTCTTCACAAATTTACTCTAAAAATACTCATAAATCCTTCATAATTTCTCATTCCATCATCTCAAACTCTCTCCTTCTCCTTTCTTACTACAATGTGTTTCCATCGTTGGCCTTTCATACAAAAAGGTAGACATAATATTTTAGAGTTCAAGTATACTCCATTTACTTAAAACTCCATTTAGTCCATTTAGGGGTTTGGATGCAAGACATGTGTCAATCAAGCATCCAAGGGCTGAGATTTTAAATTAAAAAAAATAATCTTTTATATAATCAATTAAAAAAAGGAACGTTCTGTATCTTCCTCTCAAACATATCCCTTCCTATGCACCACCGCTCCTCTTCCCCACTCTTTTGCCACCCTCCATTTCCTCCGTTAAAACAACTTGCATTATCACGTGTGTATCGATCTCACTTCTGTCATCGCAACTTGCATCCAAGGGCCATCGCAACAAAAAAATTCCAAACAAAAAGCAGAGATAATGATTGAGGATGACTGGGCGAAATCCAAACAACGTTGCTTTAATCCAAGTGAAACTCAAAGCAACTTTGAAATTATTGTTGAAAAAGGTTGAAGGAGCAATGAATTATGCAAGAAAAGAAGAAACGGGAAAAGAATACAAGATGTTATAGATTTTAGGTTATTTGTTTCTCAAATTAAGGAGATGGAAGGGAATTTCTCTCACTTAAAATTTAGATTTGGTAATAAAGATGGAGGTGGATTCAACGGCGGCAACGGAGAGGAGAATGAAGGTGAGAAAAACACAAGAAGGGTGGTTGAATTGTGTTAGCTTATTCTTCTTTTTAAAATTAAGTCCAGTGTTCAGAGTCTGGAACAAAGTTCAGAGTCTTATGCAGCAAATAATGTAAAGAGATAGAGAGAAGAGAAAGACAGAAAACAATTATAAATGTTCCTTCCACAATCCGGAAGTAGTCATGTCCCCCTTGCACTTCTAAGGAGAGTTCACTAAAATCAATATCTGATTACAATTGCTCAAACACAAAAGGAAGAGACTTCAAATTACTCAAGCACAAAAGCAAGAGGTTTCCTATGCTCAAGCACACAAGCAAGAGACTTCCTATGCTCAAGCACAAAAGCAAGAGACTTCTAAACAAACATAATTACAAAGAAAAATGTTTGAGGTTGAACACTTGATATACAATCAGTGGTGTTCACAGTATAAATGAGATACAGACTCTTAAGACTCTAGAATTTCTAACATATGAAAGTTGATAAAAAATTCTAAGTGAGCTTTTGATGTGAAAACAATTTCAGCAGAGTTTTGGCACTAGTAAAATTGTTGTGAGTCTCTTACAATGTTCAAGTCTTCACTTCCTTATATAGAGGTGTGAAAGAGACGTTGTTGATTTCCAGCACATCAAAAGAGTCGTTGTTGAAGCTTGATAATCACCAATGATTTGTTGCTTAATCTGGTTATTGTCCTAGGAGAGAACAATTTCAAATTCATTCCTTGAATAGAGAATAACCAGCGTAGCCACAACTGTTATCTTGTACTACTGCAGACATGGGGAGTGAAGTAGTGGTTGTACAATTGTATTATGTCCTTTTCCTGCGCTCTCAAGTGGATAAGCATCCAATGCCTTCTAATTCCTTTAAAATAGTCGTTGCTCCAGGCTTTCATTCCTTCTGCAATGATATGTATTCAGAATAACAACTTTTAACTAACTCCAGCTTCCAGTCTTCAGACTCTGTTGAACTTCAGCTTCTTATGCCCTTCAGACTCTCTAATGACGTCAACTTCTGGTAGTCAGTTTCTGATGGTCTTCAGACACTCTTTGTCTTCGGACTCTGTCTTGAATCTTGCAACACAAGCTTCCTTTTTGTAAATTTCATTGCTCTCATTTGTTCTTTCGGAACCAATACTTGAATCAAAGACTAAAACAAATTTGTCTGTGGTCCTGCACACTTGAACAAATATTAGCATATCCAATTGACATTTTAATACCTTGTTATCATCAAAACTTAAGGTGGTAATGTTAAACACATTTTGTTCCAACAAAGAAGAGGCGTGGTGCAGAGGGAAGATGAAGAGAGATAAGAGCGTTATTTTTTTTTTTAATTAAATAAAAGCTTATTTTTTTAATTTAAAACCTCAGCCTTTGGATGCTTGTTTGCCACATGTCTTGCATCCAACCTCTAAACGGACTAAATGGATCATACTTGAACTCAATATTTTAGGGATTGTATGAAGGTCAAAAGTGATGGTGCCTCTCTGCAATTTTGCACCATCACTCAGAGGTTAAAGGTTGTTTGTTTGGGTGCAAGGTTGATCGTCAAAGTCTCTTTCGCCCTAGAGAGGAAGCAAACCCTACCCAGGAAACAAACATTACCCCAGCCTCTTTACCCCTCCATCTTCTTGCAACACATGTTTAGCTTTAGGTTTTTAATAAATTAGCATTAGGTGTTTGAAAGTTATGTTATAGGCTTCTTTAAGCTTCAATTTTTTTTTTTGTATAGTAGCCTAGTGGCTGGAGCTCCACAATTAAATGTGGAGAAATGGGGTGTCCGGGGCCCCGGCCCCTGCATAAATTATGCAATGTAATATGAAATTATTTATATATTAATAAAAATGAGAATTCATATAATTTTTGTTTCTTTACTTTTCTGTCTATATACATTTATTTTATGCTTTTTTTTTATCATTTTAAATTATGTCCTCAAAATAACATACAAAAATTTAGCCAATACATAATTTTGGATTATACAATCCGAAAATACCTAACATTGTGTTTTAGATTATATAATTTGAAGATAGGATATTTTAAGAAGAAGAAAAAAAATAGGGCGTATGAAAAACGAATTGAATAAAAAAAGTAATAGTCTTGGGTTGAACCACGCGTGTAAACTGGGCCATCGGCCCACTATTTGTCATAACGCCACTTGTTTTGGAGTTTTTGATTTTTTTTCTTAAAAAAAGGATAATTATGTTAACATTTTATAACATACATGGCTAAATCGGGACTAAAATGTTACCTAAAATTAAGTTAAGGAATAAATTATGTAATTTTATATTAATATATTAAATGTAGGTCTTTTGCTATTCATCTCTTTATTCATCAATGAAGTAATATATATAGGTAAAAACTAATATTGAAAAAGTAGTGAGAGATTTGGCCGTAAATATGATAGACGTGGGGCCGTCCCTGGGTCATACCCACGCCATAGCATTACACAACAAAAAGACAATAAATAACAAAAATCATCAAAATCGCAATGTAATTAAAACTTGTATGATCTAAATTCTTTTAAATCAACTTATAAAATATTACACAACACAACATTTAGCCAAATAAAAAGTTTCAAAAGTGTAAAAAAAAACAAATGCATATTACAATAAATATCAGTGACTTAGGATTAATTAACTAATTTTAGTATTATAGTAACATTATAATTATAGTATATATAATGTGCGGGGTGCAGAATGGGTTGGATACTAGAATGTCCATACCTGCACCCATATCTGGGCACTAGTCTAAAATTGAGAATGTTACTTTAAATTTATAAAAATAATTATTATGAATATTAATTAAAAAAAATACAAAAACACAAATAATATATCAATAAGTTTATTTCTATAAAAAAATCAATAAGTTTAAATCAACAAAATAAATTTGCAATATTAGAAAAATCATATACAATTCATTTTTCATCATTCTCATGAATTAAATATCACTATTAAAGTCATACATTTCAATTACAAAGAACACCACCAACTATATTCATGACACCACCAATATATCTTGTAAGAGAATACATTATCCATCGTTCTTCATTTATCGTATATGATTCTAGAAAGAATGCATATCATATGAGAATAAATATTATATATTAGAAATACAAAGTGATTCATCCATTATACATGACTTTTCGATGCATGCATATCATGTGAGAATGAATATTATATGTTAGATATCAAAAGTGATCGTAAATTCTAACTTTGTTACATTTATGTATTATATCCATATTATCAATTATATAATTATTATTTTTTTTATAAACATTCAATTTCATACCTAACTATCACTCTCTACCCCTAGTTTAGTTGTTTCTTTCAAAAACAAAAAAAAAACCTAGTTTAGTTGATGATGATCAAGATATATAAGTAACATAGCTCCTATTAATTAATTCTATATTTTAATACTTTATACTAACATAGATGTTCTTTTTTGTCCGTAGACTAAGTGCCAAATACTACTAAAACTCACACACACAATTGCAAGTTCCTAGGTAAAGATGGCCAACTTAAAAATATTGGCATTACTAGGTTTTGATAAAAATGTCATTATATTTCTAACTAGACTCAACTTACCTTTCGACCAACTCTTCCCACTAGGGCTCCTTCACCTTGTCACACAAACAAAAAAAAAGTAAAATGGAAATAATTTATTATTTATAGCATGTGTCCTAACTGAATTAACGAAATATTTTTTACAAGTAACGTAAGTATTACTAACCGTGCAAACAAAATTTAGTAAATTTATCCTACATTTGATAGAAAATTTTAAAGAGACTAAAAAAATTGAAGGAAAATTTTAGAAGGACTAAAATGAAAAATTGATTTTTTTTTTTTGAGGAAAATTGAAAAATTGGTATATTCATAGAGAGCCCAAAAACATATTTAACCCAAAATAATAATAATGTGCCCTAACTGAATATTTTTTTTCAACTAATGGAACTATTGTAAACCGTTATAACTGAATTCATAATTTTTTTAGCAACTATATTCTAGAAATGCCCTCAAGGATTTTATAATATCCTATATAATCTAATCACACGAAAATTTCCAATAAACCTTCAAAATTTATCAACTTATCTTCGTCACCTTCAACAACCTCACTAGGCTAATGGATGTTACAGAAGTTGATTCTATGCATTTCGTTGTCCTAGTATACCGTGGAAAATCAGGTAATAGGAGTAGGGCACAAAGGGCTGCAATTTGGTACCAAAATGTGTTTGGTGCAGTTGTCCTTAGTCACACATTTCATGAATCAGGTGTTCGACAAGGAATTCAGCTACACCATCTTTTTTATCTAAGAATCGGTCTTATTGGTTCCTGCGTTATACTTGAAGTAAGAGACGCATATCATAATCATACGTGAGTAATTATAATGTTACTATCTTTGTTGTTAAGTAGTAATGTTCTCGACTTCTTTTCTTTCTTTTCTTTCTATAATTTCCTTCCCTTTTCTTTTCTTTTCTTTTCTTTTCTTATATCCTAATCTTGTAAAATCTTGTTCACAGGCATAATTCTGGTAATGTCTTCGTATGTTTATCTTCGAATAATGTGCAAGGATTAGCCAATCATGTTCTTAATACTAATTACTTAGGGGCACATGTTGTTCATGAAAGTGTAGCACCCCTGGTGCACAGGAAGGAGGTCACATTATTCGCAAGATCAGAGACCCTCATGGGTTCCGGTGGATTATACGATCTAGTAACTTAACACCTGATCATGTTTTTCATATTAATGATGCCAACCAAGTGAATTCCGCACACGTGATCCTTTTAATTGATCACCCTAGAGCCAATCAAGCTTCGCAATGGCTTCAAGGGCCAGCTGGGGCCCATCAAATACATTGTAACACCGTAGTTGTTAATTATTTATTTCTGATTTGTTTAGAGTCTTTCATATGATTTTAAATAATTATTGTTGAGTATGTGGTGTGTTATATTTTATTATATGAT
>Ga0315913_1005428_pt1 | contig 15472 bp, 7 predicted proteins | sample MpolsnodulesMG_FD_207736 | JGI IMG/M metagenome (GOLD analysis project Ga0315913, IMG submission 207736) | Medicago polymorpha root nodule microbial communities from Los Angeles, California, United States - small nodules | ecosystem: Host-associated > Plants > Roots > Nodule | place: USA... | reverse complement strand
TGTAATATGCGTTGCCTTAGTTTAAAGTGTTTATGCTTATATTTTCTTTACATATTTAAAGTAATAAATTTAATTTTGAAACTAAGAATCATTCTTGTGTTGCTTTGCTGTTGTGTGTGGTTTTGTGTCTGGCTTATTTTTATGGTTGGGTAAGAAGGCAATGTTGGGCTGCATGTCCTACCAACCTACCTATCGGTGTACACCCTGTATCATATTCAATGGCTGGCTTATACATTCTGCAGCTGTACCTTTCACTCTCAACGTCTGCAGTGGTTGAACTGATTTCTAAATTTTTATATATTCAATCATACTTAATATTAGGTATGATATATTTTCTTTCATTTCGGCTTTATTTGTCGTGAAATGAATGCTTATATATCCCTTATTTGTTTGATTTACTGAAAAACTATAAATTCATGCATTGTTTTTCTTTATAACTTATTTTTTATGTATTATTGTTTTATTAAGAGTTAGTAATGCAGGGCAAATGCCGGGGATTGCTCATATGATTCAAGGAGCCACACAAAATTTCTCACCATATGGGATATCGCAGGTGCTAGTTTTTCATGATTGTTGTGGCACCAGATTTTCAGCTATTTTAGTTCTACTAGCACACTAGATGATTTCATTTGTCACAGATTGGAGCTCTTTCATTAATGCAAGTTCAACCTATGACACAACAGGTTTGCTTGATTTCTGATACGCGCGTGTAAATTTATGAATTTATAGGCTTATATATCTGTATGACAGATTCTTTGTTTTTTGTTCTAAAAGGCTACAAGGCATGCTCGGCGAGTGTACGTTGGCGGGCTTCCTCCTTTTGCTAACGAACAGGTTCTCTACATGGACATGTCACCCATTTAAGTTCTAAAATATTTTTAAATGATTAACAATTCTCATAATTAGTTCACTCCAATTCTATGTAATAAATTCATCTAAATTTAAACAATGTTGCAAATTGTTATTAAATGTAGAAATTAATCGTTGCAAAAAGATTTAAGAATCATAGTTATGGTAACTTGGGGAGTGCAAAAGAATTGCAGCTTGCACTTAATTTGGAGTAATTACTATTAGTAGGGTTATACTGGTCATCTATAATGAATGCTATCTGGAATAGATCTTTTCAGGCTAAAATGTTACTATATTCATGCTCTAAGTAATATTTCATATGAATATGTGATCTCCTTTATGTACCAGGTGTACTATTTATGTTCTTCCATGCTTCTTTTTGTTTTTTGGGGTGGGGGTGTATTGTATTGTCTGACATAGACAATAACTAATGTTGTGCTAGTGCTTATTGAATACTAGTATGTTTGCTGCCTGTTCCATTAATAAATTAGGCTATATTCCAATTAACACAATGTAATTGTTTCCCTTTGCTTTTCGGAATTGTTGAGTTTGTTTTATTTTTGTAACAGTCAATTGCATCTTTCTTTAGCCAAGTCATGATTGCTATTGGGGGAAATTCTGCTGGATCAGGTGTTGTATTTTCAATAATTTATTTTGTGATTATATCTATATAAGTCTTGACATACTTGCTCTACTCAAAATCAATAACTTGTGAAAGAAGGCTGTTTTATTAATCTGACCTTTGAATTACCAGTAGTTGTGCTGCAATTGTATTTTAAATTAAAAAAAGGATTATATAGGTTTTTTAATCAAATTGTTTTTAGCGTGCAAATTTACTGCATGTTTAGTTGTTTTCTGTTCCATGTTTGTATTTAATTTATTTATTGCACAATGCAAGTGTCTTGGGTCTTAGACTAGAGATTATGTATGTATGTATGTATGTATGTATCTATCTATGTACGGATCATATTTATTTTCAAGATTTCCTGATTTACAGGTGATTCGGTTGTCAATGTCTACATTAATCATGAGAAGAAATTTGCGTTTGTGGAGATGAGAACCGTTGAAGAAGCTAGCAATGCAATGGCTTTAGATGGAATAGTATTTGAGGCAAGCATTTTCATATTATTGTGAAGGCATCATAAGTTTTGATATTAGATTGAGATTAACAATAGAAAGAATTAAATACGTCAATTGTTGTACAGTCCATCTCTTGAATTTCCATTTTATGTCATAACTCAAGGCTTGGGATTCTGGAGCATTTGTCATTCTCAAGGTTATGACAAATTAAAATTAATGGAACATATATGTTATAAAGAAAAACTAATAGACGAGCCCAATAAATCCACAAACTTCCTTCACTGTTTTATTTTAAGAATAAGAGTAGGCCAATGAACAACACTCTTCTTTTTGTCTTGATCTACAGCAACACCCTCAAAAGAAATGATTTGACCAAGGTAAGGAATTGTTGTTTAACCAAAACTACATTTCTTTTTAGCAAACAATTGTTGTATCAAAATATCCAGCTCAATCTTCACATGTAACAGTGATCCTGCCAATTTCTACCATAAGAATGTCACATTAAACCAAAACAAACCTCAAATATGGCTCACATGCTGCTTTCATGTTACATTGAGAAGTAGCGAGGGTATTAATCAAGCCAAATTACATAATTAAAACTCGTATCTGTTCTCAATGTTGTCTTTGGGATATCTTTTGGCTTCACTCTGATTTGAAGGTATCTTGACCCCAAGTTTATCAGAGTCCATACAACTCATTCAACAACTCCTCTATCATATTAATGGGTGCATGTTGGGAATTGTTGCTTTATTGAGGGTATGATAATCTACAAAATCTCCAGTCTCCATTCTTCTTTACATCCAACATTTTGTTCACCAAGTGCTCAGTTTCTCCTTTCTGGCTGTGAGCATGTATGACCTTACATTTATTCGACACATGCTAGAAAGTATTTGAATGGCACGTTCCCCCTCTCATTTGTTGAATTTGGATAGCACCGTCAAGTTCTTGCAATAGTGCTTCCATTTGCTTTTTCTTAGTCTCAGATATAGTTTATATCTGTAAAACATTTTGTTTCTCTCTAAACCTCACAGCTTCATTTCAAATGACAGACGCAAGGTCCTCTAATTTACCTTCTCTTCCCCTAAGGTTTCCAACCATGATACTCCAAGAATTGTAACAACTACCCCAAGATCGAATAAATGAAAATTTGTTATAATTGAAATATACTGCACCAATAACTCTATCTGGTCACACATACCTATACATCTAGAAGAAATATGTTGCCTATCTTTTACCTTAAACGCTACGATGCTGGTTTCAAATATTCCAAATGTGCCGTAGCTTCAAAAATGACCATATTAGAGAGGGAATTGGGGTAGCGCCTATAGTAGAGAAGATGGTGGAAAACAGGCTTAGGTGGTTTGGACATGTAGAGAGAAGACCTATAGATTCTGTAGTAAGGAGAGTAGATCAGATGGAGGATAGTCAGATCACCAGAGGAAGAGGAAGACCTAGACAAACAATCAGGGAAACTATTAGGAAAGATTTGGAAATTAATGAGTTGGACCGAAATATGTTCTATGATAGAACATTATGGCGTAATTTGATCCATGTAGCTGACCCCACTTAGTTGGAAAAAGCTTGGTTGTTGTTGCTGCCGCTGTTTCCGTAGCTTCAAAAATAAAGTTATGACTTGCTATCTACCATCTTAATAACCGAATTGAAAAACCGTTTGACCGAATGTTCTTCATTAGTGCTCTTCATTTTTGTTGTTTTTGGTCTTGAAACACCATTTAATGAGAAAAATGGTAAATCAGGATAGTTACATTCTTGGTTCCCCTAATCTTCAATTAATTCAGCCACTTTAAGTTCCTTCGCTTCCTCCTCTTCACAAAGAATGAATTCTTCAGAAACAGTTTGTTCAATATAAAGAATGAATTCTTCATCTTCTCTCTATGCAAAGGGTCATAGGGTTGACAACAACCCACCCCCTTTTCTTACAACACATATCCTTGAAATTTGATAAGTAAAGTAATATGCCTAATACCTCTATTTCTGTTGAAATCCTTGTTGACTGCCTGTGATAAAATAAAACTACTACGTGGTTGTCCTTTTGGCCTTGTGTCGGATTATTGTGAACGGGTAGGGCAGAAGATGAATACCTGTCCAAACTCCAAATCATTGATTTTCTTCCCTATTCGAAATATTTGGCTGTGATCTGGAGTTCCCCCAAACTACCACTGTATTATACATAGGGGGTAATTGCCACCGCAAATCCAATCAATTTGAACCCCATTTTTCCCCCATACAATTTGACTTTTCAATGTAATGAGCTGGAGAAATTGCTTTCTGCATATTGTTTCGAATAACATCAGTCACACCATTAATGAAATAGCCCAGAGCTTGCCTGTCCAATATGTTTTAGAACACTAAAAACTGATGTTTTGCTTGTGATATCTCAGGGTGTTGCCGTGAGAGTTCGTAGGCCTACTGACTATAACCCTTCGTTAGCTGCAGTTCTAGGTCCCTGCCAGCCAAGTGCAAACCTCAACTTATCTGCTGTTGGGCTTTCTGCAGGGTAAGATGACCACATACTTTGATGTTTATATGCATGTTTTACATGGATTTTTCTTAATGCTGGAGTATACCTTCTGTTCTGACCTATCTGGAATGTTCCTACTTCCCAGTACAATTGGTGGAGCCGAGGGACTTGATCGCATCTTTGTGGGTGGGCTGCCATACTACTTTACTGAAGTACAAATGAGAGAATTGCTTCAAGCTTTTGGGTATATGATATCATGGATATATCTATTCATGTGTTTACTCTTCTCTGTATTCTGGAATTTTGTTTGATTTTCTAACCATGCTTATTGATTTACTTTACAAACATAAACCTGACACATTTCTGTTGTGATATCATTTGACCCATTGCAGCCCTCTTCGAAGTTTTGATATAGTTAGAGATAAAGAAACAGGAAATTCTAAAGGATATGGTTTCTGCATCTATCAGGTGAAGAAAGTTGTATTGTAGAGCAAATAGATCTTAATGACAATTCACTTTACAAATGTTTCTTTTTTAAGTAATTACCTTGCAAATGATTTTTTTGGGCATTTGGTAATTTCCTAACAGAGTATAAAGCTTTGTATTTTTTTCATTCAAATTTATTTTTTGGTTAATCTTTTTAGGATCCAGCAGTAACGGACATTGCTTGTGCCGCTCTCAATGGCCTTAAAATGGGAGATAAAACATTGACCGTAAGGCGTGCTACTGTCAGGTTAGCCTTTCTACGGAAGAGTCTATCTATTATCTGCTTGAACTTTTTATTTAATCTATTTCTTAATTTTGTTTTCAATTATTTTCCATTACTTCCTAATTTTATTTCCAATTATTTTCTATTACTTCCGTGGCACACACAATTTTCAATTTTTCTTCCTTCAATATGCTAGTTTGCCACAGAATATGATTCTCGTAGAAATAGAAGGGAGAAATTTAAAGTGAGAGGAAGAAATGATCAAGGAGGGGGAATAATTTTCTGAGAGTCTGAGACTGTACTCAGTAATACCCCTTTTAAGTTGGCAAACCTCTAGTAGCTTCATATTACTACTTTTAGAAACCTTAATCGGTATTCTCTTCAAGAAATTGTAATTTAATAGAAAAACCTGATTGTATTAAATTTCTATTTATGTCTATACCCCTGAATCTCCTTTTTGCTGATTAATCTTAATTCCCTTAGATACATACATCGTTCATGGAATTAGACCATTCTATTATGCTGTCAAGCTTCTTTATATCTGTTTTAGCATCTGTTATTTTGTTTGCTTTTGGTATTTTGTTGTATTCCCTCAGTTATTTCCCGCTGTTTGTGTGTCATTGATAATATAACGAGCATGGTATGTAACAAGGAGGTTAATAATGGTTTATATGGATTTTGTATTTTCATTAAAACTGATGTTGCAGCAATACTCACCGATGCATTTTGATTATCTATATGACTAAATCTTAAATTTATATATATTTTTACTTTCTATTGATTAATAAAATTCACTGCGATGTACTTGTCGGGCAGTGCGCATTCTAAACCAGAAGAGGATAACATCTTTGCACGGGCTCAACAGCATATAGCTATGCAGGTGAGGCACATACTTTTAGCTTCTGTTTTTTTACTTGTTTTCCATTCATTATTACTCTCAATTATTTACATCCTTCAACCAACAGAAAATAGCTTTGGAAGTGGTTGGGCTAAATATTCCAGGAGTCCCAACAAACGATGAAAGCCCCACCAAAGTTTTATGTTTAACTGAGGTGATTTTAGTTTATATTACATGCAAAGTTTTATCAACCAAAGCACCCTGTTTAGAGTTGACTGATTGATTTGCTTTCTATTTATTTATTTTTTGTTTCCTCCCCTCTTTATTTTCATTTTGTCAAAATTTCCTATGGCTGTTAACAATTTGATTTGACTGACCCTTATTTTCACCTCACCTGCTCTACCTTATTTTCTTTGAAGGCCGTCACTACTGAACAATTAACTGATAATGGAGAATATGAAGAAATATTGGAAGACATGCGGGATGAATGCCGCAAATTTGGTATGCATGTTTGGTAATATGTGCCCTATTACTTTGCCATTTTCTGCTTAAAGCTGTGCTTATGAAGTCATATATTACATTTTCTCTGGTTAAGTGGGTGAGTTGGATCTATTTATAAAATGTGTAATTAATCTCATCCAAGTTTTTGGAAAACTATGGTTGAGGCATAAATAGTAAGCTTGTTCAACTAATGTTTTGATCGACATTTTTAGTTTGGTGTCAACAAGTATCCAAACAAGTTCAGTATTTCAATTATATAGTTAATTTTCTCTTGGGACATATAAAATGGCTGATAGCAATTCAGTATGATGGTTGTAAAACAAAAATTTGTTGGAGAAGCTTGTCTTTTGGAGCGTCTTAGACCATTTCAACGGGACATAGAGTATTAAACAAGTTGTGCGTGTGTATGTGTGTGCTCGTGACAATGTCCCTTTGTCAGTCATTATAAGTGTTATAGGAAGTGTGTCTGATCTGATGACTTATTTTTGGGATAATCTATTTTACTGCGAGATCAATTGGACAATAACAAATGAATGTTCTGAAATTCCAGTAACATCTTTGTTCATGAGTTTCTGATTGATATAATTTCTTCCACCTTATTGGGATGTACAGGGACCTTGGTGAATGTTGTTATTCCTCGTCCAAATCCAAGCGGAGAGTTGTCTACAGGAATTGGAAAGGTACATAGTTCTCTTGTGATGCATTTGAGATTCGTTTGTTAATGTCATGCATGTAGCTCCACTTTAGTTTGCATATGAAACATATGTAGTACGTGAGTTACATACAAATTTCACGCACCTCGGGCTGGGCCATAGTGATTTGAAACTTTTAAAATGGGCTGAGCTTTGTGGTCTTGCACTGTTTCTCTAACAAATAAAGTATGCGAGGCTATTCTTAATCCAAACGTAGTTGTTTAATTGTGGTTTCGGTTTCTCTTGTAGGTGTTCTTGGAATACTCTGATTGTACTGCTTGTTTAGCTGCAAAAAATGCTCTAAATGGTAGGAAATTTGGGGGTAGTATTGTGACTGCTTTTTATTATCCAGAAGAAAAATATCATAGTATGGATTATGATTTATAACCGATTGTAGGGAGAGAGATAATTATCTGTTTGTAGTGTTTATAGCCACTTTTTGTATGCAACTTTGCAACCAAGTTTATCACATATATAATGTACCTGTCAATCATATGTTGATGCTATTGTCGTTGATGTGTTCGTGCATTCACGGGAAAATAACTTCTATTGGTTCAATCTTAATAATTAACTGTTAAATTCTTCAAAATCGTCGATGGTGTTTATGTTGAATATTATTTTGTTTTGTTTTCGTGCTTTTAGATAAACATTTCCACTTACCATCGGGATCCAAAGTAATGGTTGGTCCGTAGTGTCCGAGTGTTCTAAAACTCCAGTGTTGCCGAGTTCAATTCCTACTCGTAGAAAAGATCATTACTTCCACTTTATGTGGTTTTGGTTTATTTGTATACCCGAAATTAAAAAAGCCAAGAGAAATGACATTTTCTCAGCCCCAGTTGAATAATTCTGAGAAAAGCTTTGCAACATAATGCGTCCAAACGTTGGATATCTCAGCCCCAGTGATGTAATGTAAGCAACATGATTGATAAATAAGAGACAAATGATTATAATAGTAAGGGTTAAATAAGTTTTTCGTCCTTATAAATATAGCGAATTTTGATTTTAGTCCCTAAACAATTAGACTGAATGTTTTCATCCTCACAAAAAATTTTATTTTGTTTTTCGTCCTTAATGACCATTTTATGTTCATATAAATGGCAAAATTATAACTCTTTTATGTTCAAATTGTATCCATGTTATGACCGCTTATTATATTTGACATTTATATATTCATATTATGTTCAAAAAATGTCAAAAACACGATAAAATTATATCTTTTAAGGACGAAAAACAAATTTTTTTTTTTGTGAGGATGAAAATATTTATTTTGATTTTAGTATTTTAATTTTATAGGGACTAAAATCAAAATTTGTTACATTTATAGGGACGAAAAACTTATTTAACCTTAATAATAATAGAGATAAAGAGTATCAAATTCCACTCGTCAAATAACATTGTCATTTTATAAAATAAAAAAAAAAAACAATTATGTCACAATTTCGTAACGGGCATGGTACGCTATAAAACAAAATGAGATGATGCATCCATTACAGAACAAAAAACGATGATGCATCCATTGAATTCAGATTCTTTCTGACTTCAAAGATTCAGACATGAATGACGTTTTTAACCTCAACAATAATTTAATAAAATCTGGCACTATCTGTGGATGATGTACGGTGGTTTTCAAAGTTGCTGAGTCGGATCAATGTCATATCAAAATGGATAAGATTTTTTTTTTCCTTTTTTATATTCCTGTATCCAAAAAATAAATATCTTTTAATTCCCAAATTCCAATTACGCGTCTACACTAATTACTACCATCAATTACCTCCATTTCATCATAACACGTTCTCTTCCATGACTAGATCATGATGCTATGCCACGCACCCATCTATATACTAATTAATTCCAATCTTAATTTTCAAAATGCAATTCTAATTTCGGGCACCCCAAATCAAAATTTATTTGAGCAAAATACTCATAAATAAATAAAAAATTAAAAGATGTGATTAAATATATTTAATCTTTTACATTTTGCGCGTGTGTCTAAATAAATTTGAATATGATTGTGTCTAAACATGCTTGAATTGCTCTTTTTGTAATATTCTTCATCATTAGACCATTTTTTTAGGAAAATGTTTTTAATAGTTCTTTTATGACCATTTTTCTGATTGTTGAGGAGAGTGTTTTTATGACCTTGATTAAGCAAACAAATGTAGAAATATTATATTATATTTAAAAATATGTAATTTTTAAAAAGTTTAATAATACTCCACATTATGTGTTTATAGGTTTAGTAAGAGAGATTAATCATTGTTAAATGATGGTAAAAAATTTGTATAGTTACAAAAAATTATGTTTTTCTTCCTTAACAAATGTCTAATTATGACATTTGCTAGCACAATTATTTCTTTTAAAGTATTTTTTTTCTTTAAAAATATTATTAGTGAATTATACATCACTCGAAATTTTATGTTAGGCAACATGCACTTTCGTAACATAAGTTAATTTTTATAGACACAAATCTAAATTAAAATAATATATTTGGGATGGTTCTTTGGCACTTTTCTTTGTCCCGTCCAATATAGATAAGTAAAAAAATAAATTATCACTTCTGAATCTGAATACATATTATTAAAAAAAATAAAAAAGAGTTCCTTTTTCATGATTATCCACTATTCCTTATTTGGATTGGATAGGATTTCCATTTTCCACGTCACCTCTTTCACTCGCTTTCTTTTATTCTAGTCAAAAAAACTAAAAAGACTGAAACACCCCTTTCTATTTTGATGTATATATATCTTACACCATTTCCTCAATCATCTCATCATTATCCATTTTCAATCTCCATTTCTTGGTATGTTCAATTTTTTCACTCTCCATTTGTTTTGCATCATGTTGTTAATTTTTCATGTTTTTTTGTGCAGCTAACTGTTACTTAAAACAAAGATTTGAAGCAAAGTTTTTGATCTAGAAGAAAACATGTTGGGAATTTTTAAGGAAAAGTTGGTTAATGCACCAAAGGAGCTTAACAGTCCAGCTTCTAATTCACACAGTAAGGCTAAACCAAGTCATGAGATCCTTAGAGATTTCATGTCATGTAATTCCTCTAATGCATTCTACATGACCTTTGGAAATGATGCTTTATTAGCCTATTCCCCTTCAAACAAACCTTCCATTCATCAAAGGTATGCTATAAATGCCTTGTAATTCCTTTTTTTCCAGATCTGCTTGTAGGCACAAAGAATCCTTAAGTTATGGCTAAAATTAGACGTGCAAGAAAAAAATTAACTGCAAATAATTTTCTTGATTTCATAAATAAGTTTATTCTGAACTAGATCTAGGTAAATACAAAGGTAGTTGAAAAATGAGTTCTATTGCTAATACAAGAAATGTGTCATTTGTCAAACAGGTTGTTTAGTGGTTTGGACAACATATACTGTGCTTTCATGGGCAACCTGCATAACCTTAGTCAATTGAACAAGCAGTATGGACTATCAAAGGGAGGCAATGAGGCTATGTTTATCATTGAAGCCTATCGGACACTTCGCGACAGAGGTCCATACCCTGCTGATCAAGTCCTCAAAGAACTTGAAGGCAGTTTTGCATTTGTTATCTATGATCATAAGGATGGAACAGTTTTTGCTGCATCTGTGAGTCATTTTCTTAATTAGCCTCTAAATGTTGGAATAAATTCACCATTTTTGTGACTAATTAATTGATAAATATGTTTGTTTGTGTCTGATTAGGGCTCTGATGGCCATATTGGTCTCTTTTGGGGTATTGCTGCTGATGGTTCTGTGGTTATTTCTGAAAATTTGGAGCTTGTAAAAGCTAGCTGTGCTAAATCATTTGCACCATTTCCAACTGGTATGTAACTTTGGTTTGCAAGTCATGATTTTTTAACTACCCTATGGAAAGATCATAAATGATTTTGTAATTTACTAATAACATGTTGCAGTTTTGATTTTAAATAACCATTTAGATCAAATTGGTATACTAAGATAATGTGCAAACTTGTCTATGGGCTAATAGAATTTAATTCATAAATGTTGTTGAAATTTCAGGGTGTTTGTTTCATAGTGAGCATGGCCTGTTGAACTTTGAGCATCCAACCAAGAAGATGAAAGCAATGCCTAGGATTGACAGTGAGGGTGTTATGTGTGGGGCCAATTTCAATGTTGATTCTCAGTCGAGGAATCAGATGATGCCACGTGTCGGAAGTGAAGCTAACTGGGCTACTTGGGGAAGCTAGACTAATTTGATTATCATCATAATAATAATCTAAGTTTCTTTTGTATTTTGTTTTCCAAGAGCAACTTATTAGCCCTTTTGGGATATTTAGTTTTTGTCGTTTGGTTTCGTTGTTGTGTACATATTTGTGCTTCAATGTTGAGCATGACTGATGATTTCCGATATGAATAACACGAAGTTTTAGTTTTGCCTAATGAATTTCAGTGTTTTCTTTGCTTCTGTTATGCTTTATTGCTATGAATCCTTAACAAAAATGCATATGAGAAGGAGAAAAATCACGCACATTCGTAAACACGAACAACCTGCTTTCGATTTGACATTTGAGATGCTTTTATGTTTTAAGTTCTGTAAATAATTCACGTATTTTATAAGAGTCATACACAAAAGTTCAAGTATGTTGTCTGTTACTTGATAAAATTAAAGTACATAGGAGACATACACAAAAATTAATTCCACTCAGAAAACACATGAGTGTGTTAGTAGAATTGTTAATTGATGATATACTAGAGCCAAGTGTTAGACATCTTATTGGTATTGTTATGTTTGTAGGTTGCAGTTATTATGTTAATGGGCAACAATTACAATTAGACAGTTATTGAATAAATAGAAAAATGGAAGGAAAAGTCAGTAGATAATTAAGCCCTGTTTGTTTTAGATTCTCTAAAAATAATTTTTCATATAAATGAATTATGTGATTCGAGCAAACGAGCTAAATTTAACGAGCTGAGGAGTTTTGAGCTATACCAATTCTTGTAAAGTTGAGCTGAGGTAAGTTCGATTCAACTTGACTCATTTTCAACTCTAGTTAGGAGAGCCTCTCAAATTTTTGGTAGGGTGCAATCCAAGACTATGAAATTTCTTGAGAATCCATTGTGTAATCCTATTCTATCATCAATAAAAGTTATTTCTATTATATTTCTTCATTGTACAAATTGTACAAATTCAGTGAAAATTTAATTTACATTCAGTTTCTGCCTGCACTAACCAGCTATACAACTCGTACCCATCTTCCTTCGCACATTGGACAGGCGTTAGCCCAGCGGCTGACCCACCAACGCTCCCAGTCATTTTGAATGGGAGGGTTAGTTGAAACGGGTGAAGCAAAGGAAGAAGTCTGCCATTGACATCGTATGCACTGCACCACATAGAAGTAAATAGAAAAGTCAGAAAATAGAATTCCATCCACATGGAGGCAGAAAACAAAGTTAGGAGTTTGGGAAGAAGAAGGGTAATTTCCTACCATCATCGGAAGAATAACTTTATGTACAAAACTTCTTTTCATACCTTGTACCAGACCCCTTCAAGGTCAGTCAACCATAATGTAGTAACGACGTCTCTTCGAGATCCCATTATACCAAGATAAGCTCCCAAACCCACTGAAGTGCTCAACCCAAAAGCTGCATCTCGCTCGGACATTCTGCGCTTCCTTGGTCATAAACCATTGGAATCAAGTGGATTTGAAGTAACAGGTATTGGTGCATCATTTCTACAACCCTCATCACCTAGATCTACAAGGTCCGCCAAACATATTCAGTCGATGGCAGTCTTTTCTGCTGGAGAGTGGAGTTCTAGCTCGCGTAGTAGAAGACCAGCGACACCTGCAATTCTCGAACGAGGCATGTTCTGCATAGCCATTTTTAATTAATTTAGGGGCAGGCATTGTTCTTAAGAAAGTTAGTCAGTCCAAGGAAAGAAACAGATCATAATTCACCAAAATGAAACAAAACAAACAATTTTGGCATCCGATGTAGCTTTACGATTTGACTCAGGAATGCTTCTACAATTATCATGTTGGTACATTTACTTTATATGCTATAAAGTGAGCATATGTAGATAATCTATCAATCACCTCCAGCATTGTTGTATACCCGAATCAGTTAGAAAAGTTGGTAATAAAATTCATTGCTATATCCTCCCTTCCCTTCAAAGGATTTTTTTTTTGAAGAATCCCTTCAAAGGAATTGATAGTGGCTATAGCAATCCAGTAGGTAAAGTATGGATAGTCTTGACTGCTGACATATTGCATAATGGTGGACAAATTCTTGGATATATTTCAGCCAAAGTTCTAGTGATGCATTTGTGTCCCCCTTATAGGAGAACTATGGTTTTCTTAGCACCTTCTATTTCATAGATTTGTTGTTAGGCACTACTAGTATATTACTCCAATACATTAGTCTCCTTTGACAGAATGATTGGGACAATTTCCAATATGAATAACACGAAGTTTTTGTTTTGCCTAATAAATTTCATAATGTCTACTTTACTTCCATTATGCTTCATTGTTATAATACTCCTATATCCTTAAGAAAAATGAACAAGGATAGGAGGATATCACGCACAGAAGAAAACATAGCTTTATATTTATTCCATCGGATGGTTCGTTCGAATTATGAGAGAAATGCTCACATTCATTTGAAAGTATCAAGGAATTCTGATCTCCCGCTCACTAAGTAAGTAATCAACTAAGCTCTGGTCTCCCGCTCACTAAGTCTTTATGACTGTAAAACATAAAACAATGTGAGATAAGATTATAGCCTGTTATGTTGGCAACAAACGCATGTTCACCACACTCCCCACCGTGATTTCTAAGAAGTTACAAAATCAAGCTTCTGCGCTGCTGTGATTTTTCACCCTAATTTTCACAAACTTGACGTTGAACCAAACATACCCTACATCTTAGTGGATCCCAAAGGATGGAACATATGAGTGAAATAACAATCTACAACTATCTACACTTATCTTTAATTCCTCATCTAGTCTTAGTATAACTATGTGCCTGAGTTACTAGGCGCGAGTAACCCAATCACTCAAACCTAAGCCAACAAGGATGTCATAATGACTACAAATGATATAATATGATAGGATAGGATAATCCATCTAGCTAGAAAATATCCTATGATTAAGTATACAAATGAATATATGATATTATTCAAAAAATAGAATTTACACGGTTTAATCCATTGGTCCCATATATTGAGCAATGATACCAATTCCTCAAGTACAACATCAAATTATCGTAAGATAAACGCATGATTGATTTATAAGACGCAAACATGACTGGAAGAGAATTATATTTGAGTTAGAATGGTGAAGAACATAGTTTTCAATTGAATCCAAAGGTGGATGGATGATCCCAAGATGATGCGGGAGTGCCTGCCTATCTTTTCATGCAATGTTATTGTGGTCTATCTGGTTTGAGAGAAATCGGAAAATCTGGGATAACGCTTAAGAAAATTATTTTTCCATTATATGTAACATGAACGCATCTTTTCCTCCTGATCAACTAAATATAAAAACCTACTTAACTTGACAAAAATAAATAAAATTGTGTAGATTCTAACACTACCCTCTGCTCCTGCCTATCAAGTAAATCTACATCTCTTCTTCCCGGTACAATTCCAGTCAGCATTTCATCTAAATGGTGACAATATTTGTAATAAAACCAGCTATACAACTTAGTTGATCTTTGAGTCGGATTCCAACTTTCCCAAAAGAAAAACAGCTATACAACTCGGACCCATCTTCCACCACACATGGGACAGCTGTAGGCCCAGCGGCTGACCCACCAAGTCTCCCGCTCATTTTGATTGGGGAGGTTGGCGGAACCTGGTGAAGTAAAAGCAGAAGTCTGCCTCATACATCTTATGCACTGCACCACACAGAAGTAAAAAAATATGAATCAGAAAATAGAATAATATACGAAGTGTCTTTTACTAATTTTCAAGCATCGTCGAAAGAATAACATTTTGTATATCCAAGACTTCTTTTCATACCTTGTACCAGACACCTTCAAGGCCAGTCTTCCATGATGTAGTAATGACATCTCTTCGAGATCCCATTATACCAAGATAAGCTCCCAAACCGAGTGAAGTGTTCAACCCGAAAGCTGCATCTCGCTCAATCATCCTGCGCTTCTTTGGCCGCAAGCCATTGGTTCCATAATCGATATCGTTACTTTCCAATGACCTGGAATAAAGTGGATTTGACCTAAAGGGTTTTAGTGTATCATTTGGATCAGCACAAGGTCTGGCAAACATATTAAGTGGATGCCACTCTTCTGCTGGAGGGTGGAGTTGTAGCTCGCGGAGTAGAAGACCAGTTTCATCTGCATCTCCAGGACGAGG
>Ga0315913_1005424_pt1 | contig 15475 bp, 5 predicted proteins | sample MpolsnodulesMG_FD_207736 | JGI IMG/M metagenome (GOLD analysis project Ga0315913, IMG submission 207736) | Medicago polymorpha root nodule microbial communities from Los Angeles, California, United States - small nodules | ecosystem: Host-associated > Plants > Roots > Nodule | place: USA... | reverse complement strand
AACAGCTTATGAAACTATGATAAGCTATTTTTATTTATTTATCCAAACACCTTTAAAAAAGCTTATGGGAGTAGATAAGCCCACATAAGCTCAAAATAAGTCAATCCAAACGGGGCCTTAGTGACAAACGTGAGCAAAAAATAATGTTAAATATTGGACTTTAAATCTCTACAAAAAAAGATTAGTAACAAACATGAGCAAAAAATATTGTTAAAGATTGAACTTTAAATCCTCTAAAAAAAGATTAGTAATAAGCGTGGGCAAAAATTAATGTTAAAGGGCCGACCATTCCCAATATCGGAATCTATCTTCCACGGTATGTTTTTAGCCATGATCAATTATATGTATCTTTATCAAGAGGAGTTTCTCAAAATTCAACAAAAGTTCTCATTAAAGAAGGGAAAATAGAAGGAGAAGATGGAGATTTTACGAAAAATATAGTTTTTAAAAATATTCTTTTATCGCAATCATAACAATGTTTCTTTTACATAACATGTCATTTATACAATAAAAGATCACAATTAAAATAAACAATAAAAGATCATTATTTTATTTGCAGGCAAACTAAAATATGTCGAGTTCATAAATAATTGTTATATGTCTTGACAATATTTTGTTTATAAATCAATATATCAATAATTTCCATTAATATTTAAAAATTTAAATCAATATTATACAAATAAACATAATGAAATAATCACATGCGTTAGCGCAGTAGAAAGAGTGGACAGACGAGCACGATAGTGACCGTCTTTCCGCTAGTAGTATTATAGTATAATTCACGTGATCTCTCATTAATAACTTTAAAAAATTGGTAGCTTTTATTAAGCTAGTATTCTTTGGACAGCCCCGTCCCGCCTTTTCAACGAGTTAAACTAGATATAACAACTTAAAACATCGAGTTCAAAATATCAATTCAACCCGTCTAAAATGACGGTTAAACAGCAAGCTCAATCCGTTTTGCCACCACCCTAGTTTTTTTTTTTTTTTGAGGGAACCACCACCCTAGTTAGATTGGTGTATAATTTCATCTTGTACCAAAACATTATTAGATTATTATGCCATTTTCCTACCTTAGGTTTTGGGATTCGATTGGAGTCGGCTAGGGGTTGCATTTGACAAGGGTTAGAGAAGAAAAGAAGAAGAAAAATGCTTGGTGGTATAAACAACAGGACGAATTGTGATTCTGTGAATCCACAAATCACGACAAATTCCAAATCCGTTGGCTGGATAGAAAACAACGACCGAGAAAAAGACGTAAGACATGTTTATATTTCAACATATTAGTTACAAGCTTAAAAAAATGAAACCAGCAAAGCTCAAAGACCATTATATTTATGCTTATTACTTTTCCACCCTATGAGTTATGAGTTTTTTGTCGGCCTATTCGAATTCTAAAATCCGAAATATTTCAACATGTTTTCAAAGGTTTTTATGGGTGCTTATGCCATTCGAATTCATAATTTTTATATATTAACAATAATTGGGTCAATTTAAAATGTGAAGATTCGTGCTAAGCATCATTATCATCCACTACCTCCCCAGATCCTGATTATTTTCCTTTTTGTTTAGGCTTTCAGGAACTTTTTACTGCTGTTGACATTCATTTTTTCGTTTATTTATTGATTTTAAGAAAATGGAGTACATTCTCAATAAGAAAAGTGATTCAAGTATAGTTTACGACGATGTTTGATGCAGCTATGCTTAGAAACAGCTACACCAAACACACTGACAATTGGTTTATATTTTCTTTGAATATTCAACCAGAAGCATATATTACTAGGGTGTGACCATTATTATTCTCAAGACAAAAAAAAATTTGTTTTGCAAAAGTTCAATCAAAATATCTGTATACCAACAAAAAATAAGAGCCAAAATTTTTTCTATACTTAACAGAATAATTGACTAGATTTGACAAGACGGAAGTGGAACTGTATATGAACAGAATAGACTTTGACTTCATGCCAAAGGACAATCATAGTTTGAGAGCTTGGAAAGCAGAGGAAATGAGCCCCCCTCCCCCCTGGCATTAACTCCCACATGATTCATGACCTTACTCCAGTCCTGCCTGCATTGAATTTTTCATATGCTTGCTTCTAGCATATAGTTGTCTACAATCTTCACATGCCAAGCTTAAATTAATAGAATACATGATCCAGTAAAATGCAAAACAAGCAGTTTTGATTCAAGTTTCTGGCTTCTGTTCACTTTCTGGAATGGCAGTATCTTGCAAATCAATTCTCCCTGCATGAATACTGCGTGTTAAAACATGTGCCTTACAATAACGGTCTTTAACTAATATTAATATTGGACTATTGGTCTTTGGAAGATACAAACTACTAAACTAAGTGTTGTTGCATCAGAAGAAATTAGAACGTGTGAATTTGCAATGCCTCAAGTTACCAGTGTACATACGTGCGTTGAGTATGGATAATCATACCTAACAAGGAAATCAAGGATGGAGATTTTGATGACCCATTTACTCTGATATCTTCATCTGCAAAATACAATGTCAAAATCTGTGGATGGATACTAAAAAATTAAAGCAGCAAGTGACAGTTGTTTTAATAAACAAGTATTTGTCGTATTCTTGGTCATCCTAAGGTGCGGTTATTTTATTTGTCCGAGTATCTTTCTAGGCCATATTTACAACAGTCGGAGGATAAGCATTTCATTTAATGGCACGAAAACACATTTCTTTGCCAGAAATTTTGTTCTCAAATGCATCTCCCAGATTTTATTCGTAAGAACTATTAGATTTAGATACCATCTTTTTGTGTCATTTTATGTTGCTTTATCATATGGTCTAATATAGGTTCCACAACAAATGTCAAATACCAAGAAATCTAGCAACTGTCCTGCATCACCCCGTCTTTATTGAGCTGAATCTCAGTTCATTCATTCTCTTATCTCAGTCAGTCAGTAATCTCCCAAGTTTAGTTAGCAAAATAAATTATCTTAGTCTCCCAGCTTTCTTAATATAGACGTAAATCCGGGAAATCACCAAACACGAATAAAATTCCAAAATTACGTTTTGTCCTGACAAAGTATGAAGCACCCAAAGTTGCATACCTGTACTTTCAATCGATTTAAGGATGTCCGATTTCTTAAATGTATATCCTATGAAATTAGTGTCTTTGGATGTCAACATCTGCAAGTGTTGAAAACAAATATTACAACTTTGCAACTTTAAATAAACAGTAAATTATCAAGGAAGCAGGAAGCTGTTCAAAAACAACATCAGAAGTGTTTCAGCTTAAAAAAAAACTACTAAAGCAATGATTCTAGAACAAATTTGACAATAACACAGAAATAGAGGACAACAGATTTTACTAGACTCTCTACTCCAGCAGAATGTACTGAACTGTTCATCAAATTAACATTCTAAACCAACAAAATGTAGTCAACTAAAATATGAACGTATGTAAATGTAACAAGAGGCAGACATAATTATTTTTAAGAAAAATAAAGCGTAGGGTACCCAAAAATAAATTGTCTAAGTTATTATTAGTTTAAGAAATGGTGCAACCAAAAGGAAGTGTTCATTTTTTGTATATCTGCACTATGCCCATATGCACCGGCACACATATATATGGCATGGAAAATTTCAAAGACACCAGCAGATGTGCAACAATTAAAAGTCCAAAGCATGGATGCTCTAGCTAATGATCTCGATAAATCAAAAGGTTAAAAAAATACCTTTCTCCAGGGTCCCACAGTTTCTGTTACGGATGGTGGGCCTACCTGCCAATTATGGAAATCACAAGTTTAGGTGCGCTTAGAAAGTATGAAAATAGAAGACATAAATCAACTAAAATGTTCAATACTACCCAAAAGCTACAGTTTTGGAAAATATTCTGTTACCGACTCATTGTCTGCATATGATAACAAAATTGAAAGGAAAGGTCCAAATAACTCACGTGGATCCCATCCAGTGACATGAGAGTAAAGTGGGGTCTGGACCCTTGAATACAAAATGGGAGAGGGGTTTTTGATATGAAAAATGGGAGAAAAAAAATTTCAAGGGTGAGATTTAAAACACGTGAGAGAAAAAAAATTGAGAGAATCCAGTATAAAAAATACTTCTTTGGAAAAGATTAAGGAAACAATTTCAAACGAAAAAATAGTTTAAGCTTATATTTAGTCTGCATTTTCTTTATCACTTCGAAAACTAACTGATTCTTATAGAACCAACCACAGCTACAAAACCATTTTCCCACTTGCTGGGATCAATTAGACGCATCCAACAAATATCATAAGGTCCTAATATGAATCACATCAGACTATAAACCATTTATGGCATGGATCACCAATTCTTATAGAATCATTAAGAATTGGTTTAAGACTGTTATTGCCATAAATCAATGTTAATATCACATTAATATATAGATACAAAGAGACGGTAATTCATTTTTGCTTTTTAGAATTAAAACTGTAACCATTTACTGTTATCTACCCAACAACTCAAACTTTTAGGAACATCGATCATTAACAATGTACTACAGGTTTTATGATCCAACATTTAGTAGTTGGATCCTTGTTACCCCCCTTCTAAATACAATCATGAAATTCTGCTTGAGCAGAAGGCAAAGTGGGGTTTATGTGTCTTCCATGCAAGAGACCTGAGGGTGGCCATAATTAAACAGTAGCAGGAACAATAATTTGCACTGTGTTGAAGATGGGGACCAAAATTTAGAGAATGCATATAACTAAACCATTTAGGATATTATCTTGCACATGCATAATGACACATTTTCTTTACCTGTTCCATATGTTGGCAATCAAATGATTTTAGAGCTTACCACAAATTATAGCATGTGAATAAATTTCACTCATTTCGAATGCACAAACTTTCCTGTAATATGTACTCACATCAGGAAACTTTTCAAAGTTCTGTGTGTCCAAGTCTCCAATGACTGTAGGTTTATATGCAGCTTCCAATTCATAAAGCATGTCCCATTGAACACCCCTGAACCATGGATGAGCCTGAAAAACAAGTGTACTGTGTTTAAAATTGACTTATGCAAGTTAGTAGTATTTGGAATCTTCTAACAGCATAACACTAACTGCCTGACATATGAGGAATCATCAATTTCTTAACTAGAATAAATAGGTTGAGAGAAGGAAAAACAAACAAGGAATATGGTTAGTATTTTAATGAATTGTCATTACAAACAGGCTATGTGTGTTCGGTTTCGCAGTACAGTATTATAATTGATTTTGCTTCCTGTCAAACATGATTTTAATGAAAATAGGAAATTGGAAGCAAACAAGAAAACAATTCAAAAACAAATCAATTATACAAAAACAATTCCATTCAAAATCGCATTTTTCGAGCAATCACCCAAACACACATCATTCTCATGAGAGATGTTACCTTTATTTCGTCTACTCCTCTTGTTCCTAGTCTTGTGTCAACGTCACACAGTAAGCGACAGATGAGATCCTTAGCTTCAGCTGATATCTTGGGTTCTTCAGGGAATTTCAGGCATGTTTTCCAGTTCACAATCTGACACAAACAACACAGGAACACCAACTTGTTAGGAATAATTAATTTAGAAGAAATAGAGAGGATAGAAAATTCAATCAACAGCAATACCTTACGGCAGGTCATCCTTGGATCATCAGAACAAAATGGAGGATATCCAACAAGCATCTCATACAAGATTGCCCCAAGAGACCACCAATCACACTCTATTCCATACCCCTTCTTGAGCAAAACTTCAGGGGCCATGTAATCAAGAGTTCCAACAGTTGAATATGCCTGAAGATTAAAGTTGATAAAGTTAACAGACTTCGTAGTTTAGATATCAAACAAAACTGCCCCTTAATATTAAATAGTAGTGGCTTGATAAATTTTCAATAAAAGTTAAAACATTTTTGGATTTGATTGTTCTCTTTTTTGAAAATAGAAAGAGTTCCTGAAAGATTTTGATTATAAACAATTTCCAAAACCAAATAAATTAATTCAAACAAACACTTAAACACTAATCCATACGCTTCAACTATTTGTCAGTTACACCAATGGGTACACACTACACATGACATACTGAGGAACTTGACATAGGAGAGACTCATACCAATGCACGGCGATTACGCTTCCACGCCTGTAATTGTTCCTTTGGCATCAACCAAGGGGAGACAAAATTATATTCAGTTTCACTAGTTGATTCTTGACCGTTGAAATCTTCATTTTCCAATAAAATTGTTGAATACTTGTCGTCAAGAGTCTTGCATAAGCCGAAGTCTGAAAGCTTCAAATGACCATTTTTATCCAGTATAAGGTTATCTGGTTTTATATCCCTGCAAGCAAAATACTGTCAACTCAGCATAACACTACTTACTCTCAATAAATTTCGAAATATTCCCTCAGATACAAGTTAGTATGTTACATATAATCTTATGTACGTGGTAAATGTGGCTTTGATCACCTGAAGACAAAACGTTATTGGAAGACCAGTTGACTGTACAATAATTTAATATAATCATTTCACAACATGGCGTCATTTGAAAACGTTATTGGAGAGTCAGGTTAAAGAGGTAGAGGAAGACCTAAGAAAACCATTCGAGAAACCATTAAAAAAGATTTAGAGGTCAATGAGTTGGATCCAAATATGGTTTTTGATTGAACACTATGGCGTCATTTGATCCATGTAGCCGACCCCACTTAGTGGGATAAGGCTTGGTTGTTGTTGTAATCATTTCACAACAGCATAAAAGTGGACAATAATTGGAGTGTCCCTAACTATAGTCCTTTAAAATCTGATGACAAGCTAAATATAAGTCACATAAGCTCTACTCAACATCTGCATTCCTTGTTAGTATGGTAAGCTGCTTACAAGTAAGATACTTCTTTTTGCTACTTCAGAGCAGTGTTTTATTTTTTTAGACCAAGCCATAAGCTAAGTTTTACCTCCCAAGTGTTCTCTGCCTACAATTCATAGTCTGTTATGCTGCATAAACTGGATATTGCCAACCAATAGAACAAAAACTGTACAATTCGAAATTAGCCATACCTATGTACATAGTTGTGCTGATGTATTGAGTGGATAGCAAGAATACTTTCGGCAATGTAGAAGCGAGCAACATGTTCAGAAAGAATATCTTCTCTCATTAACAATGTCATAATGTCACCACCGGGTAAATATTCCATGATGAGATATAGAAAATCTGAATCTTGGAACGAATAATGGAGTTTTACTATACATCTGCTATCAACCTCTGCCAGCAAGTTCCTCTCAGATCGTACATGTTCAACCTAAATTAGAAGAATGACATCACGATGTAAATATAAGTACACTAATTGATTCTAAACTCCAAAGGAGAGACTAACTTCATAGATGGTTTTTTGTATTCTAGCATTGAAATTCTTAACCTGTATATAATTATTGAACCCGAAGCTTACAAGTTACAATGATTATTTTACTCGATTTTTATCCATTATCAAAGTACATATGGAATCAGCTTCATGATCATGACTGATAAATAAAATTGCAAGACAATATAACTGCTAGAAACAACATTAAGGTATGAAGAAGAATCAAGTTTGGTGATTGCACAGTGCCTTCTAGTAAAATAAACAGAGTTACAAAAATAAGATACTATTTGCTGATTAACAAATAAGAAAAACTATACAAAATAAATGCATCCATATAACGCCAGTTTACTAACAAATCACAATTATATGCTGATAACTGAAAACTAGTAAGGCATCCCAGCTGGATACATTAATGATTTTGAGAGTTAAACTCAAATTTTACCATATATACAAATCAAAAGTCAAACCATCACAATATCAATTAGTTTAATTAGGGAAGCATTAATTAATTGTGGGTTTTGCTTCTTTTCTGTGATAACTGGTGTATTTTTTAAGATTAATTCATTAAATTAGTATGTGCAAAATTTGACAACCGATACCTGTCCACGGCTAAGCATCTCTGACTTCTTCAATTTCTTCATGGCAAAAATCTCTCCAGTACTTTTAGCACGACATAACCTCACCTACATTTTTCAAAAAAGCAAACAACTTACACTCACAAACATACTTTAAGATCATAATAACAAGCAAAGACTACATCAAAGAAACTACAAGTTTATGAAGTAAAATTGTGTTTCCCATACCTCGCCGAAAGCACCTTTACCAATTACAGTTAATTGCTCGAAATCATCGATTCCAATTTTGCGTCTCTGAAGCCTCATGTACTCGGTTTCTTTACGCTCCAAATTCCTCATCATCACCTCCTGCTCTTCTGCTGGTAATTGAGATTCCTGCACTTTCCTTTGTAGTGCTCTACGCCTGAAAACAGAGCAGTAACAAAATTCAAATAATAACACTTGATTTCGCATAAATTCAACCAGAAATTATCATAATCATCACATAAACCAAATTACAGATAATCTAAATGATTAAATTCAATTAATCTTATAAATCACATATAATCTATTACTGTTAATCTATAATCTAAGAACCTGTTACAATTAAAAATCTAAAAATCACATACTTCATGAAACAGAGCAATAACAAATTTCAAATAATAACACTTGATATTACATAAAGTCAACATTACATTATTATAATCATCACTTGTACCAAATCACGGATAAACTAAATGTTTAAATTCAAATAATCTTATAATTAACACATAATCTAAAAATATATTACTGTATGCTAAATTAATAAACTCTTGCTGAAGGACAATTGATTAATCTACGCAAAAATTAAACTAAACTTAAACAAACTATTAAATACCGAAGATCATCACAAAGTGAAAGTAATAAATACGAAAACGAAAACAGTGAAATGCAAGTTAGGTAGTTATGTTATGTACCTATCTTTGCGATCCTGCAATCCTTGAAGATAATTCTTATAATGATTCTCGATGAATTGTTTAGCAGCAGCGGCTTTCTGTTTCGTTACCGGAGAAGAAACCGATACATCGGTGCCGGAGTCAAAGTCACCGCGATCATACTTCATGTTAAGAGCACCGAGACGAACGGTTCCATCGTAACCGTCCATTCCGATCGGCGATCACGAGATCTAAGGTTGCGATTGCGATGATGATGAAGGAGGTGTTGTGAAGAGTGAGGGAGGTGCAAGTAGTAGTAATGTTGTTGGTGGTGTGAGTGGGAACGAAGGAAAGAGAGAAAGAGGGAAGTATTTGTTGGAAAAGAAATAAAAAGTGCTTCAAAGCTGTAATGAAGCTGTCTTATCTGTAAATATGAGTTGTCTTTTCTTAATTTTTTATTTTTAATATTTAAAAAATGGCTCGGTAAAATATAGAGGGAGAATTCAGAGACCCTATTTTGTCTTTTTAGTTAGTTGCATTGCACTACACCATCCATAGTCAATGTTAATACTCTCTTTTTTTTTTTAGACGGTCAATGATACTCTTGATTAAATATGGTAGCTTTTTCACCTTTCTTGCTATATTTTTTTTTTTTTTTATAAAGTTTCCTTACTTTTTTAGTACTTATTTGAAAAATAGAAATATATGATAAAGAGAAAATCTCTTTTAAAAGAATGACCGTTAATTTTTTGATTAAGTAGTTCAGTGACTATATTTTTATTGAATGATGTTTTTTATAAGGATTGAATGATAGTTTGAACGTCTTTCCGCTCATTTTAATGCGCTAACGCGTATAAATTATGAATGATATTTTATAAGAAATTTTGATTTTTATTAAAAGTATAAGTACATATTTCTTTTTTTTTAGGAAAAATACAAATATTTCTAACTTTCAAATTGTAACAAACCTACAAAATCATGTTTATCTTTTTTAAAAACACAATAATTTTACAAATATACAGACAATATAACATTAATATAGGAAAATTTATTTAAGGGTATAATTGAAATTATAAAAAATTGGTCCAAAATCTCTATCCCCTTCATATAATATTGATAATATTGTTCTCGGATATTTCCTATTTTAGTGGGATTTATTTTTTGTAATTAAAATTTAAATAATATTAGTAAAGGATAAAATAGTAAATAAAATAGTTTAAATGAAGGGTAAAATAAGTGATGAAAAATATATGTCTTGTTGTTTTTTGGTAGTGTCTTAACTTTTTTTGGTAGTGAAATATATGTCTTGTTTACCAGTGGAAAAATGATTTTACACCACGAAAAAATAAAATAAAAAATGGTTTTACACCACAAAAAAAAAAATTGAAAAATGGTTTTAGACCAAATTTGGAATGTGAACGGAATATACAGTCAAATATGTTAACATTCAAAAAACATAATTTTAATGTGTTCTTTTTACATTTTGTCAAAAAAAAAAGTGTTCTTTTTATATATATATATATATATATATATATATATATATATATATGCTACTGTATAAATATTGTCAAAAAGTTACAACTTCATCAATCCCTTCAAAAACATTACTTTACTACTTTATCAATATAAATAATTATTTTTTTGAAAAGATCAATATAAATAATTCTAAAAAGGTAAAATAATAAAACATCAAATTATTTTTTTAGACAACATTAAATTTGGTGGCTATGTCTTATAGTATAAAATTATTTTTAAAATATAGTATTTTTATCTTTATAATATTAATAGAATATCCATATCCATACCACCCACATTGATGGTATAAATGGACCCACACAATATATAAATATTACTTCATATTTTTTAATTATTTAAATCACTCAACTGCATTTTCTAAATATTCATACCACTCATCTAAAACTCTAAATTAGATCCTACTTAATAACACAATACACCTCAAATTTATAGTTTAAAGTCATATTCTAATTTTATATTATTTTTTACATCTGAAAAGTAGAAAATCATTGGTGGTAATGCAGTACCACGGCAACTTGTTGGACAATGTGAAATTTTGATACAGTGTGTCATAAAACTTCTGCAAAGACATTCTAAAAGATTACCGATATTTATGCTCTTAGTGTCTTTGGAATATTGTTTAACCAATCAAAATGAGTGGTATAGAAAAATGCGTAATTATAACTTTTACATGTGTTTGATTTACAAGACAAAAAAAATTTAGTAGGTTTCTTTAGGGTGCGTTTGATCCGCAAAACAGTAAGTACTAGACAGAACAGTACAACACAAGACAAAATAACACATGACAAATTTTTATGGTATTCAATAATTTTTAGTCTTATACGTTTTTTTGTGAAGAAAGTGTTATTTTGATGTTTTAAACAATTTGTATGTGATACAAAAAGTTGTGTTGTAGTTTGGTGACAGATAAGAATTTTAATATATGTTATATCATTTGTCTCCAATTTACCATGTCCCTGAAATAATTTTATAAATCAAATAGCATACAACGAAATTGTTCTATCTTATCCTTTATTTTGCAGCAAATCAAATGCACCTGTATTTGTTAGAATGGTTCATTTTAATTAGGCCTCTATGTCAGTAAATTTAGGAAATTAATTTAATCTAATTTAATAAAATTATTTTATTAAATTTGTTGTTGAGACTTGAGAGAGTGGGATTGTGCATCGTTTTCCTCACATGAAAGTGGTGGAATCTTTGGAAGCATTTTTCACATCCATCATGATAGCTGATTCTGACTTGTGGAGAGATACATAGAATCAAACAACGCTATTGTCGGCGGAGGTCCATATATCAAATAGAAAATGTTTCATAGCCACGTTCTAATAATTATTCGTGTAAATCACGCATTTGTTGCACCAGGTCTCGCAGCGTGGCAACGTACGGTAGGGGTCCATCCTACGGATCTCAACGGGCAAGACGAGGGTGCGGAGCATTCTCCGACCCCTCGTTTCTGATCCTCTATTGATGAAGAATTTAATGAGTAAATTGACTGTGAGTTTAAATATATGATGATAGAGATTTTAAATCAAATTCAAGACTCCTTAAAAAAAATAAAGGCAAAAAACTTAATACATTTATGAAATATTTGATCGTTGATAGCAAAAGAACGAACATAAAATGGAAAATGTCAACAAATATACAAGTTTGAGAAATACAAATCAACAACAATAAAGGTTAAGCGTGTATTGGAATGTGGCGTGTTAACGTTGATGCTAGTTAAATCATTGTCACGACTATGGTATGTCACTTAAATGACCGGTGCTTATTTTATTTTTAAAGGTTAAGTATGATGTTCATCATAAGAATAATATGTTAATCAACGGTGAACTCTTGTGTTGTGATTCGTGAGAACAATGTAACTGACCAAAAGAGATGGTATAAGGTTGACCAAAAGAGATGGTATAAGGTTGATGTTTTATTAAGAACTAATGGAGCTTTTCTCCTAGGGAGTGAGATGTCTCATCACATTTTTTAGTTGTGAAGGAGTTCCTTCCCTTACATAAATTTTCAGAGTATGACAATAGAGTTGTGCATCATCTTGTAGTCCTAAGGTGGTGCATAGGATCTGATATAATTTTGTTAAATTGTGTCTTTATGTATATAGGATTTTTACTGTTCTTTTGTTGTCGTGATCACATTTCGATTTATCTTGAGTTTGTTTTGTTTCAAACATGTTGTAACGACAATGTTAAGGCATTTGTGGTTTCGACCATCACTGCTATCAGCTTGCCTTGCCTTTATTTTTGTGGTATCCCTATCTTCGTCTGTGCACACTTTTATGTTTATTTTCTTTTGTTTGTTGTTGTTACAAGTCTTTATGATTCGTCTTAATTCTTGATGTGCATTATCCCTTTTTTCCCAAGCGAATAGTCCAAGGTTTACCTTCCACTTTGTTAGTGTTCTCGCCTTTGTAAAACAAGTCCTCGACCAAGAGGTATGTTTCCTTTCCCTATCTCCAAGTGAAAATTTGTTAAAGTTGGGTGAAGGAACATTTTCCGCATTGACTCGATGGCCATGGCCACTGTCAACTATTTCTCTTTTTCATGCTTTACTTGTAGACAGTGTCTGGAAAATCCTTTGGGTTTGTGATTTTACTTGTCTTTATACTTAATATTTTTGTTTGTGTCTCCGACGTAACCGTCTTGGATAGGGCCTCGATGTCATCTTTTAGTTGAATACAATTCTATGTGTTGTGTCAATTACTCCTGCGGAATTTGCAATGCTTTTTATTTTTTTAACCATCGTTATCCCAACACTTATCAGATCCGAATTTATCTGTTTGCTCTCATTTCGCACTAGCGATGCTAAACTTTTCTTTATATTGTATGTAATTTCTCACCATAGACAAGAGGTTCATTTAAGAAAGGGCCTTTGAGATCCATTTTTCAAGTGATATATCCTTTTAGTGGGTCTTGTTCTAACAAAAACACTTTCGTTATGTCGTCAACTCCTCTAACTAGGATGATTTTCCTTTCAAGTATGTCTAAGTAATGTATGAGTGGTTCTTCTTTCACATGTAGGGAGACAACAAATTTCATATGTTTTTGTGATGTTATGAATTGTGATGTAAAATTCATTCATAATTTTAACAATTAATTAATGGAACAAGTGGGGGGAAGACCCTTAAACCATGCCATATTTTCTTTTTTATAGTGTGGATGAACAAGTAACCCTTAAGACAGTGTAGACGGTCTCCCAATGCTCATCAGGGTTTGTCAAACTTTTGTAGGAATCCATACTTCATACACTCTACAATGATCGAGGTAGTGGATACTCATTAATCCTTCTAGCGAACTATCCATACTTGAAGAGGTCGTCTTCAAAATCAGAGGGCTCTAAAGATCTAGGTGTGTGTTGATGTGTGCTTTTGAGCAAGGAACAACAATGATGATGACCATTAAACTCCCACAGGGAGAATAACTACCTCGTCTGCCACCTTCATTGCCTCAACAAAGAGGTGAATGATTGTTTCTTCCTCAGTTACGCCCTCCATATTGACGGTGGGATGGTTGTTCGCGCATTAGTGGAGATTTAGATCCTTCAAATTTTGGATTCTTTATATCTTTAGGTTTATGCTTCCTATGGTGATTGTTCTGTTGATGAAGGGGGTGGCCCTTACGACACTTCATATTGTTGTTGCCTTAAACAAATCTTGTTGTTCCCTCAAGAACTAAAGGTTTCTGAACATCGTCTTGTGACCTTTAGATAAGATGCAATGATGACTAAGATTTGGATTTGCCTGTTCTTCACGCTAGCCAACAATTGGTTATATTCTCCGACCATTTTTTTTTATTGTTGTTGAATAAGTCAGAACGAGTCTTCAAGGCGATTGACTATGTCAACAACATGGAGCTCCGATGGAATCCCTTTGCTAATGGAATGGTGAATTGAATGAACTTTCGTCTTTAACGTGGAGGTGGTAGTTGAATGAACTTTCATCTTTAAATGATTATTATAAAATTTGTTCACGAGCATATATGCCCTATCACTTGCTCCTTTATTTAAAAAGAAAACAAATGCATGGTTATTTTGTCAATGAATTATGTAATTCAAACTTTCTTAAATGATTATGAATTTTATTTCATCTTTTATTAGTGAATACTTCATTTCATATTTATATATGATACTAGATTTTTACAAATATTAGGCAATATGCACAACATGAGTGCAAGAATATTTTTGGTAAAACATAATTTTGAGTTGTCTTATAAACCCATTTGACTATAAAATACATGCTTGGTAACCTCGGTTTTACCACAATCTTATAATTTATTTTTTCCTAACTTATAACGATTTTTGATAAACTAATCCAAGTAGTTTATAGCGTAAAAAAACTAATATTTTATCATAATTTATCTCAACTTTACCCTTACATTCTTTATTGTAAAAAAATTAAATATTCATTTAATACATCATTTTTTTAATTTCATATTTATAAATTAGTTCAATCTAATTTTATCAAATACGATAAATTCAATCATTTGTCTCTTCTAATAATAAATAGGGTTAAATATATTTTTGATCCCTATAAAATTGGGAGTTCTTATGTTTAGTCCTTACTTAATTTTAATAGTTTTTTTAGTCCCTATAAAAAATTCATGCCCTCAATTTTAGTCCCTACTAAATTCAAATTTGTTTAATTATGCTTAATCTTTAAAGTTTTTGAACTATTTTTTGGAGACGTGTTAAGAACTTTACTAAAAGTTCCTTCGCAAAAAATTATCTCAAAATTTGATTTCTAAATCCAAATTTTTATTGCTTTTATCTTGAACTTTTGTCGTTTAAAAAAATTCATATTTAATTCATTTCATGTTAAAAAATTACAAATTTTAATAAATGAACCTCATGTAATGTTCTAAACTTGTCTGAAAAAAATCGTTTGAAAATTTAAAAAATAAAAAAGCTATTAAAATAAAGTAAGGATTAAACTTAATTTTTTTTTTAGTTTTATAGGGAGGAAAAAAAACATATTTAACCTTAATAAATATTTGAATTTGCAAGGAGATTTATAAAAGAAAGCGGCGCGCTCCGGTTGGAGAGTGGTAACCGGAGACCGTAGTCAATATGGTGATCACCGCCTCCGACTATGAAGGCGCCGCTATCCAATCCCTCGGTTCTCTCTTCAACGTTACCCAAGTCTTTCTCTGGTA
>Ga0315913_1005422_pt1 | contig 15480 bp, 7 predicted proteins | sample MpolsnodulesMG_FD_207736 | JGI IMG/M metagenome (GOLD analysis project Ga0315913, IMG submission 207736) | Medicago polymorpha root nodule microbial communities from Los Angeles, California, United States - small nodules | ecosystem: Host-associated > Plants > Roots > Nodule | place: USA... | reverse complement strand
TGGCGGGGCCGCGGGCGCCGCCCCCCCCCCCCCCTGAAAACAAGGGTTTAGAAACAAACAACAAACTAGGGTTTAGAGAGATTTCTCTAAGCGGGAGACACTAGGGTTGGGATTGTTTTGATTCACCTTGAACAAAACACTGTTAGGATTGAGTCTCTTGGTCACGGGAAGAGTTTGGGTAGAATTAGGTTTGAAGGTTAATTCGTGTGACCCTTTTGATATCTCTTTGTAAAGTTACTCATTACTCATTATAGTGGAACGGATGGCTGCTCTCTCCCCCAAACTAGGTCAGTATTGGACCGAACTGGGTAAACAAATTTTGTGTGTTCTCTCTTTCATTCTCTCACTGCTTTCTACTTTTGCTTGTGTTTATAATTGTCACCCACTTGTTTGGGTTTCTTGATTACTTTGCTCCACACATCAAGTATTTTATTGGTGTGATTTTTCAACATATTCACAACAATTGGCGCTCACCATGGGGCAAAGATCAAACGATAATAAAGTATCATGGGTTCGAAGTGGGATATTGAGAAATTTACCGGAGATAATGATTTTGGGTTATGGAAGGTAAAGATGAAAGCGGTGTTAATACAGCAAAAGTGTGAGAAAGCTTTGAAGGGTTAAGGTGTGTTACCGGTTACCATGTCACTAGCGGAGAAGATCGAGATGGTGAACAAGGCCAGAAGTGCCATTGTCTTGTGCCTCGGGGATAAAGATTTGAGAGATGTAGTGAAGGAACCAATCGCGGCATCGATGTGGTCAAAGTTAGAGTCTTTGTATATGACAAAGTCTTTGGCTCATCGGCAGTTCCTAAAGCAACAACTCTACTCATACAAGATGGTGGAGTCAAAGGCCATCATTGAGCAACTTACGGAGTTCAACCAAATCCTTGATGACTTGGAGAACATTGAGGATGCGGGTGCTTTGGTGGTGTGTTGTTTGGAGGATGAAGAAGGTGATGTTTCTCACCTTGGGATTGATGCCTTGTAGAGCAGTGGTCGTCTGGAGAGACGTTAAACACTCAACATCAGCCTGGAGAGGCGGTGGTAAGAATACTCATGGTCAGTCTAAAGAGGCGGAGGTAAGAATACTTGTGATCTACCTTTGAGGTGGAGTTTCAAGGTGGAAGACATAGTGGGATGTACGCATTTGAAAGTTGAGGTAGAAAGCTCAGCTTGAGGTGGAGTTGAACACACCAGGAATGGTACGACTATGGAGGACCTTTGGTGCTATGCTCTAGTGGTGAGCAAGGGAATTCTTAATAAAGACGGATGGTCTTCCGATGGTTGAAGAGGTTAAGGTGTAGACTTGTGGAACTACCTAAAATTCCTAGTGTAGTTGGATGCAAGAATCTTCAAGAAGGCGGAAGGCATTCCGATGGTTGAAGAGGTTGGGTGGAAACTTGTGGAGCTACATGGTGTAGTGGGAAACAAGGGAAAGAGCAGCATGGTGGTTGATGGTTAAATTGGCATCATCACCAATTTAGAGTCAAGGAAGAAATTGTTGTGAAAGTGACTCAAAATGGAGTTTTGAATCTGTCAAAATCGGTGGTCGAATGGTGCTATCCGGGGCCCGAACTTGAGTGTAGTTTTTCAGCCTTTTGGTACGACAAAAATCGGTGGTCGAATGGAGGAATTCGGGGCCCAAATTTGCCAGCAGAAAATATAACATAATTGTACTTTTGGGCTCAAATTTGTTCCAATTTTATGAGGGATACTTTTACTATAAATATAGACCTTGTATTATAGTAAACCTTGAGAGTGAGAGAGAGAGAGAGAGAGAGAGAGAGAGAGAGAGATCGGAGGAAGAAAACAAGGGTTTAGAAACAAACAACAAACTAGGGTTTAGAGAGATTTCTCTAAGCGGGAGACACTAGGGTTGAGGTTGTTTTGATTCACCTTTAACAAAACACTGTTAGGATTGAGTCTCTTGGTCATGGGAAGAGATTGGAAGTTTGGGTAGAATTAGGTTTGAAAGCTAATTCTGGTAACCTTTTTGATATCTCTTTGTAAAGTTACTCATCATTATAGTGGAAAAGAGGGTTGCTCTCTCCCCCCATACTAGGTCAATATTGGACCGAACTGGGTAAACAAATTTTGTGTGTTCTTTCTTTCATTCTCTCGCTGCTTTCTACTTTTTCTTGTGTTTATAACTGTCACCCACTTGTTTGGGTTTCTTGATTACTTTGCTCCACACATCAAGTATTTTATTGGTGTGATTTTTCAACGAATTCACAAGAGCAACGGTGGCTGAAATGTACTCGCTTGGGTGGGGGAGGGTGGTGAAGCATGGAAGTGGCAGCGACGGTTATTTACTTGGGAGGAAGAACAAGTTAGGGAATGTTGTGAGATTTTATCTAATATTATTTTGCAGCCTAACATCCATATCATGTGGTTTTGGCATTTACATGCTTCGAGCAACTACAATGTTACTAGTGCTTATAATTATATATTATCGCTGGTCAACAGTATGGTAGTTGATCGCTCCAACACAATTTGGAATAAGTAGGTCCCTCTAAAGGTTAATCTCTTTGCCTGGTGTATGCTTTGTAATGGTCTACCAACAACAGATAATTTAATCAGGAGGCACGTTCTTCGTCCTAATGTCCAATTATGTATGGGAGGTTGTGGTTTAATAGGGGATATAGATCATCTTTTTCTCTCTTGTGAACTTTCCCGGAAAATCTAGCTCGGTATCTCTAATTGGCTTGGGTTCAATATGGTACACCCTGCGCATGTTGTAGATCACTTTTATCAATTTGAATATCTAGGCGGGTTTTCAAAAAAATCCGCGCTACTTTTCAACTCATTTGGTTAACAACTATGGGGGTGATTTGGTGTGAAAGAAATGTTCGGGTCTTTAATCAAAAAGAAGAATCGCTACAACATCTTCTAGACAAAATTAAGCTACAATCTTATTGGTGGTTGAAAGCAAATAAAATTAATTTTGTGTTTAATTATTACTTATGGTGGCTTAACCTGTTAGCATGTTTGGGAATCTGGATTGGGAAATCCCCACCAGAAGACTTAGCGCCTTCCACAAAGTACATCTGCAAGGAGACATTCCCACGACAGAGGACGCATGCAGAGCCATACCTCCTGTCAAGACTTAAACACTTCACCTCGTGCTTCGGGGGGCTTGTGGACCGGGTAAACCCGGATAAAAGACACAATGTCTTTCATAAGGGCTCAGATGGACCTAAGCGCCCTTCTAAAGGACCGAAACAGGCTAAGGCGGCGCCTTTATAGGCACCGCCAATAAGCATATTCTAGAAGAAGCTAGAATCCCCGATAATCATCCTTATCCCCATAACTAAACGCCTGAAATAGAGGGTTTATCCTACCTTCTATTGACTATAAAATCCACCTTGAGCTCATTCTCAAGGCATCTCATAAACAGTCTAAACCCTATATACGATTATTGTACTCGTGCAAGTACATAATCACTTTGTATTGATGTTGCTATGCCCCCTTTCTTTTTCTTTTTGTTATGACTTTGATGTAATGTGAATCTTTTCTTTCTGGTTTCCGGCACTTCTTGTGCTAAAAATACAAGGATATCAGTTTATATATATAATCCATTTTAGTTTCTTCAAAAAAAATCCCTTTAAAAAGATGATTTTTTAAAATAACATAATTAAATATGATAAAAGTTGATCTTTTGTGCTTATAATTTGGAATAAAGAAAGTGAATTTTTTTACTTATAATTTGAGACGAAGGGAGTTTATATTTTCCATTAATTTCTAACATATTAAATTGGATTAACTTGAAACAAAAACAAAGCCAAGCATGACCGGTAGAAAAATGCATTGTATTTCCTTCTATTGTTTGCTAACTTTCAATCAGGCTTATGAATTCAAACTTTTTAACAGAAAATTAGTTACTTCACTAAAATAGAATGGAAGACTTCGGAACATTTGAGTAAGATGCCATTAATATCTGTTAACTTAATCAAAGGTTTTCAATCTGAACTCTTAAGATGTTGGGAATGACCAAATCCAATCGATCATGTAATCATTTTTACATTTAATAAAGTATTAATTTTCATTATCTTTTTTACTTTTTTTTTTTTTGTTTTTGTCAAGACTATCTTGTTTACTTTAGTGAAATAGTTAATTTGTAACATCTTTGATTAAAATTATACACTTATTATTATGATAGAGATTATGATAATGATAAACAAGTATTTTATTGTTTTGAATATAATTGTTCTTGATAATATGATTATTGTGAGTAAGACATCAATAACTCGGAGAGATCATTGCATATGTCATGATCTTTGTCAAATAGATTAATACTAGGGTTAAATAAGTTTTTCGTCCTTATAAATATAGTGAATTTTGATTTTAGTCTCTAAAAAATTAAACTGAATGTTTTTATTCTCACAAATTTTTTTATTTTCTTTTTCGTCCTTAATGGCCATTTTATGTTCATATAAATGGCAAAATTATAACTCTTTTATGTTCAAATTGTATCCATGTTATGTCCGTTTATTATATTCGACATTTATATATTCATATTATGTTAAAAAATGTCAAAAACACGTCAAAATTATATCTTGTATGGACGAAAAACAAAATAAAAATTTTTATGAGGATGAAAACATTCAGTTTAATTTTATAGGGACTAAAATCAAAATTCGTTATATTTATAGAGACGAAAAACTTATTTAACCCTTAATACTATATCCTATTTATTAAATAGTGATATGATAATTGAGCTAACACAACTTAGAATTTCAAATGGTCAATGTTACCTTAAACTGTCAATAGAAAAAAAAATTAAGAAGGAATGCAATGATTTTCTTTGACTTGAAATTGTCATAGACCCATAGTAATTAACATTTTATTTATTGTATTTCAGTGTGCTCGTTGAAATGATATCAAGTAAAATTAAATACTTATATAATTAAGAAAAATGATAACAAGTACACTTGAGCTTGGTAACTCTTGGTAATAAATTTGAGCTTTATGATAAAATTAAAACTCTAACTAGAGAAATTGAATGAAAGGATAAATGAGTTTCTTAAGTCATAGATGTTATAGAGTTAAATAGAGTTGCAAAGACGAACAAAAAATGTTATATTCTTCTAGTGGTTTTTGAAAGTAAAATAGTAGTATTCATATTATTCAGGCATTAAATAGTGGTACTAAATCTCTGCCTTGATTTATATATTAATTTGATTAGTCTATCACAAACTTAATATTGAACATACAAAGCCACACGCAAATGAATGTTCTAATTTTGCTTAAGAATTATTTTATTACTTGATAATTAGATTAGAGAATTTTATTAATTAAATATATAAATCTTCTAAGTGGAATCTCGTAATCTCAATTAACAAAGATGTGACTAATATTCTCTAAAGATGAATATTCAATTCTAGTTGTCGGCATGAAAACCTTGTTGTTGAGTACGTTTAAGTTCCTCTAATAGTTGTTTTAGTCTTAATGTCCATCTTCATGAGCTACGAGACTCAACTTACCTAAACATACAATATTAGAAAATAAAGACTTGCCAATCCAATAAATAAAAAATTCAAAAAATATTTCCCTTCAAAAATTCAAGGGAAAATTTTCATGCCATAATTTTATTTTTTTTAGATTCCTTTAAATTGTTTAATGGTTAGCAAATGATAGAGCATGATAGGATAACAGAGTTAGATAAAGATTAGATATGATATAGACATGATAAGGTTTTATCATATTCTGTGTTTGATGTGTACCAAATAAATGATGAGAGAACATATTACTTTATTGTATGTTTAAATAATGGGAAATGCTAACCGGTGCCCCCGGGGCACTGGTTAAGGATACTAAAAAGGGAAATTATATAGTAATTATTGCATTGAAAACTGTGTAATTAATCCATAAATAAGTCAATAAAGTTTCCTTTTATGGTAATAAATTCCTTTTTTTGTATGCTTAACCAGTGTCTCGGGGGCACCGGTTAGCATGACCCTAAAATTAATAAAGTGGCATGTATACGTTGAAAGAAAGAATGCGAAAACTCTACCTCTTCCACTCTCCTGATTTTAACTGTACTAATTTATCTCTCCTCAAACATGCTCATTGTTAATTAACACCTTGATCATGCATAAATAACGACATTCTTGAGTTACTTCGTCTTACATTCATAGCATCTTTTTGGTAAGTAAATATAATATATTATTGTCTGATTTAATTTCCTCTATTATCATAGTATTTTTCTAATACTTTGTGTACCAATAGTCAAAATCCATAATATTGTATTTTTTTTTTACCGATAACATTGTATTTTCGAAGTCTTCATGATCATGAATCACCAACTCCACCATGAAATATAGTAGAAATCCTCAACAAGGAAGAAATAATAGTGGGGAGACTCATTGAGTTCATTGCTATTTTAACCTATAAGCTTAAATATGTTTAAGACATACCAATTATTTTAACCCATGTCGTTATATAGTCATTCAAAAAGTCCGATCATTGAAAATACGATAAAAGTTTCTTTAATGAACCAATCATTCCCACGTATAAAATATCGCCCTCCATTGTTGATTTATGAAGGAAAAAAATCGCCTAATTTAACTGCTTGCCATTTTTTCTAACATACAACTCTTCTGTGATATTCTTCAAAATCTTGGTGATACTCTATAATTTAGTTTTGTAGTTTTTGTTTATTTTTCTTGCTCTTCACATACATCTTGATTATTCATTCACATACATCTTGATTATTCATTGGCTACTTTTCGACCTTTCTTTTTATTTTCTTTCATTGCTTAATATATATGTGACTATTTTTTCATGTGAATGAGGAGAAAAGGATAACATAGGCTTCTATCTTTGCTTTTGTTGCATCCTTGCTGCTCATAAAGCCTTAGAAAAATGACATCTCATAGCGTAAGTATATGTCTTTAACATTAATATTTGTCTATACTTAATTAAATTATGTAGTTCGTATTGCAACTGTTTTATATGTAGTAGATGTTATAGGTTTTTTTAAAAAAAGATTAAATTTTAACTAATTATTTTAATTTTTGAAGTAATAGGTATATTGAATTGACAACAACTTGATGTTGCAGACATTCAATCAAAGAATGACAAACCCATAAATTTAGAAATATAAATTATATCTCTTATTTTTAAATATATGTTGTATACAAACTGTTTGTGATCTACTTGGATGTTCTGAGAATGATAGAAACTAAGTGGGAAATAAAAGATTTTGAAGTTGTCACCCATGTTGTGATATGGTTATTGTAACATAAGAAGGATAATGATGGAACTCAAAATGCAATTCACGTACTTGATATAAATACTTCTTTTGGATTTTCTTATCCTTTCTAATATTAAATTAGGATTGTGATTATGTGAAACTCTCTAAAAAAAAATTCACTTACTCCTACCTAATAATCTCTAATGTTAATGTAATTGAAATTCACTTGCATAAAAATCTCACCCTATTTTATTCTATTAATAAAAATCTCACATTTTTTTATTCTATTAATATTTATATATGATTGAATAGTACTAAAACAAACCTCATCTTAAAATAATAGTGTTAGGAAAACACAATAATAAAAGAACAAAAATAATGGAGAACATAAATATGATCCAGAAAGAAAGAAAGAAAAAAAGGATCATGCAAAGTGATAAGAAGGCTAACCAAACCGTTGACTAAAAAAAATTGGACTAATTATAAAAGTCTCACTACTAAAAAAACAAAAATTAGTGAGGGATATTTAGTGAGGGAAAACGTGAAATCCCTCTCTAATTCCGTCACTAAATTTTGCGACCAAGGAATTTGTGAGGAATTTCATTTTTTCTGTCACTAATTTCCCTCGCTAATTTTGCTTTTTTTAGTAGTGTCTGTAGAATTCCAAAAGTGGATGTTACATAGGAAACTTAAAATGAAGTTAATTTTTCAACAAAAGAATTGTCTTTTTAATAAATATGAGAGACCTTAAATAAGATATACAAAAATAGTTACGTCACTTTGCATAATTTTCAAGAACATGATCAAAAGAAACCTCATCTTAAAATAATAGTGCTATATAGGAAAACACAATAATAAAAGAAAAAAGACAAACAAAAATATTGAAGAGCATAAACATGATCCTGAAAGAAAGAAAAAAAAAGGATCATGCAAGTGATAAGAAGGTTAACCAAACCGTTGACTAAAAAATTTGGACCAATTATTATAAAAGTCTGTAGAATTCCAAAAGTAGAGGTTACATAGGAAACTTAAAAAGAAGTTAACTTATCAACACAAGAATTGTCTTTCTAATATAGCACAGATTGATCTATGTCTATCAAAGTTCTCATCGTTGAGAAGACATTGATCATCATTTTCTACAACAAACTGGCTCAAATAATTTTTTATCATTTAACTGTGTTTTAACAAACCCGTGCAACGCATGTGTTGAATTCCTAGTGATATGATATACATTACATGTAAATGACAAAACTAACATTTTGACAAAAATGATTTAATTTGTTAAGAAAGTAAATTAGTTTTAATAATTTTCTAAATTTAAATAAAGTAAAAATCATTTTGAATTTCAAATATTTTTATTCTAGTAAATTAAATTATTTTTATATATAAAAACAATAATAATATTAATTAGTTTCCGTTTGAGAATCTCTTAAACAAAACAGGCTCAATTGTCGGTGTTGAAATATATCTTGAATTATGTCACACATCAGAGAATATGAAGAAATATGCAAAGATCAGTCATATAAATAAAAGTCTTGTGTGTTAGTATTTCTTGCATCAATAGTTAGCGGGTTTTGTTATAGTTGGTGTTACCTCTACTATTCAATATCTGTAATTATTGATTATAGTGAAAAAAATTTCAGTGGCTCTTCCCGTGGATTAGCCAGCACATTGCTGGATACCACGTTAAATCTTGTGTAATTGTGTTATTTTTCATTCTGTCTTTTATTATTATTGTTATTATTCTCGCATCTCGTTATAACAAAATGGTATCAAAGCCTAGTTAGGCTTGCTGGGAGAGTGGGAGCGGGATCCAAGTATGGATCATCCTAGTGATGTGGGAGAGTCACAAACAATTCAGGGTAAAAAAAATTTATATGACCTAGTCACTTTCTCTCTCTCCAACGGAAATTAAACCAACCAATTTGGCATTTGCAACCCCCTACCTCCACCCACAATTTTACTACAAATACCCTAATCATAATCGCAATGGTCGAGTTGAAACGAAACGATCCTTTGGAGGCGAATCTTTTATAAATATTACTATTTGTCGACACATTAGTACACTTGCTAGTATTTTGTCATCATCTATCTCGGGCAAAATAGTCACTAAATTGTACAAATTAGTAATTATATTCATGAAAACGTAGTGCGTCTTTCAAAATGATATCTCTATTAATTTCTTTTGTTTGATGTTATGATGTGACACACTGTTTACCGGTGTTTTTGGTAAACAATAAGACTGGTTTTAAAATGTTACTTGTGTGACACCCTAAATCCCAAAAATAATTATTACTATTGTTTAATTAAAAATAGAGTTTGATTCACAGCGGAAAGTGTCAAATAAAAACTTTTCTAATAATATAAGAATTCTTCCACAAAATTTAGGATATCACATTGCCTCAAAACAAACATAATATAGATTTCACTTCCTTAAAATCATAATGATATTAATATCGAATCTTTTGCTTTTGAAAATACTTTCTTTTACATCATAGACAACGGTTTTCTTCTACAAAACTAAATAAGAAAGTGTGCCCTTTTTCTCGTGTCACTATCAGAGCGGTGCTTTCCCCCAAAATAACATACGACACAAGACAAGTCTTCATAGAAGGCATGTACTTGAATCCAAGACTCATAACCTATAGAACTACGGTTTCGCAACCACAGGGCCAAGCCAGCAAACACAAACAACCAAGGGGTGAGTTTAAAAAACATGTAATAATATAAAATAAATGAAAAGAACACACAAGAAATCAAGTTTAGATATTGTATCAAACCAAATCCCATTTAGAATAAATCATCAAACATCAGCACAATTCAATCATCAAGTATAAACGTCACATATCGAATCACCAAATACGAACAATGTTACATCAATCATCTTTAACACAAATCATAAGGCTATTTAAAACAACAATCTAACTTAATCAGTTCAGCCATGAATATGCATGCTCTAAAACTATAGACTCTTCATTTTCTTTTGTATCATCATATTTTAAAGTACTTGGTTAGGAGGTCGATAATATTATACCACCACGTGGATGGACTGACAATTCACCATATCATGTTGGTCTTATCTTTATTGATAAGCCGGGGGAAAATCATGGTGGTCCTATCATTATTGATAAGCCAAGTGATGTTTGACCTCATAGACCCTCTCATCAATCGAAAACACCTATGCCAAAATGATTTTCCTTTTTAAACCTTTAACAACTAGTTTCTCACCTTGTTGGCCTAGGACACCCCTTCGGGGTCCCATCTTAAGCCGGGTCGAAGCTATCATTATTCCAATATTTCCGATAATCTCAATTTCAAATATATCAATTGTCTTTCGTTCCAAATTTTCGTCTTAGTATGAATCACGACACTTTTGAATTAATACGACATAATTTCAATCTTACATATTAATCACAATACAATATTTCATATCACAATACAATATATTCAACGTATTGACTAAATCTCACATAAGCATATAACCATTATAAAATACACAACGACACACATAATTTCAATCAACAAGAGTCCAACTAACCAAATAAGCACACATTTCAATATCACCACAACAACTAACTCACATAACATATTTCTAACAACACATACACATAGTTTAAATAATATCTCACTATCTATAATCATATATATTCTGCATACAAACGATTCATTTCAACAAGATCAACATCATATAACATCACATTTATATTAATAATTGAATAATTAATCAATTCTAATATCTATAGCAAATAAAAAAAAGTAAGCATAACACAAATTTTATCAAATACATCAATTACCACAAATTCAACATAAATTCACTACTACAAAATATACATTTAACATCAGGAGGGGTTTCGTTTTCACATCAGCAAGTAAAATATCTGAAGGGAAAGATACACACTGTGAGTTTTTACATCAGTTGACATAAGCACATGAGGGGAATTCCTAATAGCAAATAACATTTACATCAGTGGATAATTAAAATGAGGGGAAAAACATGCGGTGGCATTTTCGCAATTTGAGTGAAAACTTTGGCTAATTTTTTTCACATCAGTGGGTGAAAACTGCCTGAGGTAAAAACAAACTAGGTCATTAGCCTTATCCCTTCATCTATCGTACAAAGCATCGGTGATACTTTTTCACTCTCACCGTCCAAGCTCTCACCGCCCACCGTCCAAGCTCGCACCGTCCACCGTCCACCGTCCAAGCTCAATCGTAAAGCTCTCACCGTTTTCCTTGCTATTCAATTGAAACCTCTCACCGTCAAAGCTCTATTTTCCCCGGTGAGCTCTCTCTGTCTCTCTCTCTCTAATTAGGGTTCATGGTTTTGAACGATTGGAATCTAAACTTACAGAATCTGAAGGATAGATTAACAAACAAAAATGGCAGAAGGATACGAAACCCCACTCCAACTCTTCCTTTAACCTCCACAAACTCCTCCTCGCCACCCACACTTCCGATGAAGAACCCAATCACCTCATGCTCGTTGAATCTACTCTTCCTGGAAACCCATCTCAACCTATCATCCCTACAGATCCTAAAAACCCTATTCTTCCCAAGGTTTTTGATTTTTTTGTTTTTGTTTCATGGGTACCAACTGTTTGATGAAATTCTTGAATGATGTTTGTTGTTTGTTTTTATAGGTGGAGATTACTCAGAGGATTCTTGTTGATGGGGAGGTGAATAGGGCGCGGGCTATGCCACAGAATGCGAACGTTGTTGCTGCGAAGACTTGTAATTCGGAGGTCTATGTGTTTGATTTTACTAAGAAGAGGGGAGAGGGATGTGATCCTGATTTTAGGTTGATGGGTCACGAGAAAGAAGGGTATGGGTTGTCTTGGAGTGTTTTTAAGAATGGGTATCTTTTGAGTGGTTCTAATGATCATAAGATTTGCTTGTGGGATGTGTTTGGTGCATCTGAAAGTAATGTGCTTGATGTTGTTCATGTTTATGAGGTAATGATTAGAATTGATTTGATGATTGGTGTCGGTGTGTTATATTGGTTTTGTTGTGAGGTTAATTGTTGTTTTGATGATGAAATTGTTGTTAAACTTGTGGTTTTTGTGTGTTAGGGACATGAAAGTGTGGTTGAATATGTGTCTTGGCACTTGCACAATGAGAATTTGTTTGGGTCTGGTTGAGATGACTGCAAGTTGGTAATTTGGGATTTGCGGACAAACAAAGCTCAACTATCACTCAAACCCCATGAAAGGGAGGTAATGATGCTACTTCATAATCTTTGTGTAGGCTAGGCTATTCTTCATCAATCATACGAGAAATTAATAGTCAATAATTTCGATACAAGCATATAGAAAATATGCATATAAACTATTAAAGTGTATTTGCCTATTTCAATAACCCAATAATTAGTACTATTGCTTATTTTACACTTGAAAGTGATTTGTCTATTTTAAAAGAGTGGGATTCAAAGTGTTTAATATGATTGTTAATTTGGATGCATCAAGTATCAGGTTACAACAACTTTTTTCACCAAGTACTATTTCTATGTAAAAAAAATTGTTGTTTGATTTATGACTAGTGAAAAGGCCCTTATAAAGTTCTAAGGTTATGTCACATATATCGGTTGAAGAAATTAAGATACATAAATTAATTTTTAACAGTGTTCTTGGATGCACCAACTTTCAGTAATGAAGAACATCTCTAATAAGAAATTTTGAAATTGGGTTTTCTATTTTAAACTAAACAATCATGTGTTTGCTTTTTATCTTTTTTTTTTCTTTTCTATTCTCTTCTTTTCTTTTCTATTTTCTTTATTTTCATGTATCGAAATGTGTAGAATTACATGTTGCTTATCAAGTATATTTTTCTTTATTTATGAGGTTATGAGAACCAACCCAATTGGGGCTTTGTATGCTATGGTTTTGTCAAAACCTGCAACTAATTTGGACCATGATGGTATATCATTTTTCTTATACATGGTGTTTGATGATGATTCCTGTTTGGGACCCTTGAGTTGATCAACCTAAGACATTTTTAGTAAAAGAAAATGCCTATTTGAAACATGTGTTCCGAGAGAAACTCACCATCTGAAATTAAATTCTGATAAATGGGGGGCTTTTCCTGCAAAAATGGGGGTCAATAGAGAAGCTACCTTGTTTGATTATGTTTTCAGTTTTTGTAGATTTTCATTGCTTTCTTTAGTTTATCTGAAATAGTGAAACATACTCATGACCTGGTGTCTGTTTGTATTTTTCCTGGAATATTATCATTTGTCACTCACTGTGTAATGTTGTATGCTCGTTTTTGTTTTGAACAGGTGAATTTTGTTTCTTTCAGTCCGTGTAGTGAATGGATTTTGGCTACAACATCATTAGACTCCGACATCGGTCTCTTTAATTTACGGAAGCTTGAGGTGCCACTGCATTTTCTAAGTTGCCACACGTATGACCTTCATCTATCACGGATTCATGTTGTGTGTTTTTCTTTATATTACTATCTAGTAGTTGATATCAACTATGTATTTTTTACCTTCAGATCTGATTTTGTATGTGATAACTGATAAGTTCTTAGCTTTGGAAATTCCAGTGCCTTTTACTCGCGTATTTGGTTTATGTTTCAATGCGTAGAGATGAGGTATTCCAGGTAGAGTGGGATCCTAACCACGAGGGAGTGTTGACATCTTCTAGTGCTGATAGAAGGCTAATGGTTTGGGACCTTAACAGGTAAAAGAAGACACTCCCATGGAATTCTTTGTTTCTTCTTCTATCTCTAATTATTGTAATGTTTAATTTATTCTACTTCTTTAAGTTCAATTATGGTTTTGTAAAACATAAATAGAGAATTGAAATAGGTCTTTTGACATTTTACCATGCTTTATTTTCACGATGACTCAGGATTGGGGATGAGCTGATAGAGGGAGATAAAGAAGGTGGTCCTCCTGAACTACTCATCTCTCATGGGGTCACAAAGGAAAAATATCATATTTTTCATGGTGGTCCTCCTGTGGATTTTTTGTTTGTTTGAAATTTCTGTTAAAGTTGTTTTATTGGAATATTTCTAGCTATATTGTATTCATATGCCTCTTTTATAGATTTGAATATTGACGTGGAAAATTGAGAATCGGTTATCTAATATCCAATTAGATAATATAAGTTCTTTTTTGGCATTAAAATTATCCATAATTTGTTTTCATTTTATTAATATAAAAGAAAAGTGCAGGTGTCAAGCTTGTTTGATAAGCCATTTAAAAAAAATATTAAGACAAAAAAAAATTATTTCACTACAGTGGTTTTGAAAACTGATGTGAAATATACATATTTAACTTCAGTGTCTATAGTATAACTGATGTGAAAACTCTAGTGTTAAATTTCAAAGTGCGTCTATTACAACAGTGGAAGCGGACCTGATGTAGAAATTCAAGATTTCACATCAGTCGCAACCTGATGTGAAAGGATGTGGACTTACCACATCATGACACCTTACATCGGTTGCAAACTGATGTGAAAAATCATTTCCAACTGATGTAAAAAATCATTTCTGTAGTAGTGATTAAATCAAATAACACCTTAATAAAGTTTCTAATTTCACTTTTAACCTCACACTTCTATATTTGCACATGAGTTTATTCTTTTCTCAAGGGCTACACCCGTCGTAGTGAGCCCCGAATGAACTTGTGGGAAATAAAAAATTTCGTTCATCACATTTAATTTACACTCTTGATCTCGAACTCTTCTCTCTCACCCATACCAGAATTGAAGCTTTCACACTACATAAGAGAGCATATAAAACTTGACTGCAATAACGAACTCGAACAAGTAATTAAATACACCTCTTGTCTTCGTCAATTACTGCACGTGAATAGAGACAAAGATTTCAGATGAAATTATATATGATTGATTTATAAATCTCATGACTCTAGGTGCCGAAATCACGACCGTAAGGAGAAGAGGTATGTAGATCCATTAACAAAAGCCATGATGGAGATGATTTAATTATTTGTTCTCAGAGTGTTTTGTTATTAGGTCTAGATGGCATAGAAACCTATATATATACTAGTGGCAGTAGACAACTTTTAGGCTATGTGGTAGTATTTTTTGGTGGTGGCCGGGGTTTGAACCCCAGACCTTGCATATTTTTATGCATTGTCAATACCAACTGAGTTAAGCTCACGAGGACGGCTATGTGGTAGTATGAACAAGTTAATTAGGTCATGGCATTACAATTTTTCTTTTTATTTTTAATTTATACGACCAACATATTAGTTAGCTAGTATGTATTTATATATATATATATATATATATATATATATATATATATATATATATA
>Ga0315913_1005418_pt1 | contig 15487 bp, 11 predicted proteins | sample MpolsnodulesMG_FD_207736 | JGI IMG/M metagenome (GOLD analysis project Ga0315913, IMG submission 207736) | Medicago polymorpha root nodule microbial communities from Los Angeles, California, United States - small nodules | ecosystem: Host-associated > Plants > Roots > Nodule | place: USA... | reverse complement strand
ATCCTTTTAACAAAAATCACTATTTGACCAATTTTTATAAAAACTCCTCAAGAACAACACAATTTCACAACAAACTCCATGAATATGATTACCCAAGGTTTCAATCATCAACAACAACATCACACAATAGTAACAACATCAAACAAAAATGAATTCATCAACAATCCACCAACAACAACATTATACTTCACCATTTTTGAGCAAAAACACAAGTATACATATATACATAACTTGAGCATGTAACTTCATCATCAACAACTTAATTTATAACAAATTCACATACCCAAAACATTGCATCAACACATAAGCACGAATTTCATCAACTAAATTCACAATAATCACTTTATACAAATAAGCACTTATGGGTAGAAGTAGAAAAGAAATTATACAAAGAGATTATGCGTTGCCATGTCTAATAAGAGGATGAAGGATATTGAGTTTCAAGTTGGAGATCATGTGTTCTTGAGAGTGAATCATGTAACCGGTGTTGGACGTGCTTTGAAGTGTAAGAAATTGACACCGCGTTTTGTTGGACTGTTTGAGATTATTGAGAAGGTTGGAGCTGTAGTGTATCAGATTGCGTTACCACCGTCGTTGTCGAATCTTCATGATGTGTTTCATGTATTTCAGTTGAGGAAGTATGTGTATGATCTGTCTCACATGATTCAAGTGGATGATTTGGAAGTAAGGGATAATTTGACCGTTGAGACTTGTCTAGTGATGATTGAAGATCGGGAAGTTAAGCGCTTAAGAGGAAAAGAGATTGTATTGGTGAAGGTGATTTGGTATGGACCAACCAGTGAAGTGCCACTTGAGAGTCGGAGAGTCATTTAAGGGAATCGTATCCATAATTGTTTTCTTCAAGTAATTTTCGAGGGCGAAAATTCTTTTAAATGGGGGAGAGTTGTGGCAACCCATTTTTAACTAGAATTATTTTAATTATTTATTATATGTGTTTATGAGTGTTTATATGTGCTTAATTGCTTATGTGTTTATTTGGATTGAGATTAGTGGATTTTTTAGTCCAGAAGGGTATTTTAGTCGTTTTTAAGGCTAAGTGTATTTTGTTTTTTTTGGTGATTTGAGATAAATTAGCAATTTTGGTAGAAAGTTTATTTTTAGTGTTTTGGGAGAGAATAGTTATTTTTATTAAGTTCGAAGTAACTAGTGGTAATTATTTTGAGATGGTAAAATAATGAGATGATTTAATGAATCAATGATTAGTAATTTTTTAGAATTTGTTAGTAAGAGTTTTAGGCCCATTGTGAATATTAGAAACCTAGCCCATTGGAGAGTAGTATATGTACTTAACTCATGAAGGAAAATTAGGGTTAGAAACATTTCATTCTCATAAGATAGAGTGGCTAGAGAGAGAAAGTGGGAAGCTAGAGAGAAGAATAGAAGAGGAAGAACTTGTAGAAGAGGAAAGCTAGAGCCAAGGAGCTAGAGAAGAGAGTGAAGCCATAACTAGAGGCTTTGAAGATTTGAGGTAAGGGGCATAGAACTATTTCATCAAATAAGCTATAACCTCATTTTTCTACTTATGAGTCATAAGTGCTTTTGTGTGAATTATTATTTTTATGATTTTGATGTTAATTTTTGTGCTCCTAATTGATGGGTAATTATGAGTATGTTAAATTTCATGGAATTGATGTGTTTAGATATTCAAGTTCATAGTTGATGTTTGAAATAAGTCGTGTTTGGTGATGTTTGCTCAATTAAGTGTAAACCATGAGTTTGTAAGTGATTAATGTTCAAACATGTTTCAAATCACTTGATATATGATTATGCATGTTTGTATGTTGTTGGGGTTTGAATTGTTGGTGTTGTTTGAGAAGTTTGGATGAATTGGGAAAATATGAGTTTTTGGTGAAAAATGAGTTTGATATTGAATTTGTGATGAAACAATGTTATGAATTCGTGTTTGTAAGCGTTTTGATTGCCTTTTGATGTATGTTAACTAATAACGAAGTTTGAGTAACGATTTTGGGTCAAAGGAAATCAAAATCGGGGTTTTGGGGAAATTTTACATGAGTTCCCGATAGGAACCCAAAATCTAGGCTCCCCTGTTCTAGTGAGCTTGCCTGGCGAGCTATGTTGTGCCATGGTGAATTGCCCAGGACAAAACCCATGGTTTCGGGTATCCTGGGCAGTTGGGGCCGTTTCTGGACACCCCTAAGTGCTTCTTTTGATGTGTTTGATTGTTGTTTTCACTTAGAAACCTACTAGAACATCAATTGAATTGGATTAAAATGGTTTTGATGAATTGAAATGAAATTTGGTTGAAAATGATCAAGAACATAGAATTTTTCGAAACTTGTTTTTTCTCAAGTGAAATGATGGGCATATGATTTGTTTTCTGTAACAATGAGTTTAGAATGATTATGTAAGAAGTGTTTGAGCTTAGGACTTGGTTTTACTTTGAAAATGATTTTCTTTCTAAAAAATGAGAAAATGACACGAACTTAGTGAATTTTTGGAAATAACCGGAATTGAGCTATGATGTGGATATGTATGAACTACTGTGATGATATGTGTTATATGAAAATGCTTTGTTGATGTGTTTGAGCATGAATGCCTTGTTTTCGGTGAATTATTTGGAAAAAAGATGGTTTTTATGAAAATAGACAAACTTTGTCAAAATGAGATATTATGATCGGATAACTTGCAAATAGCTTTGTATTCATGATAATAGGATATAATAAGAATGAATCAATGATGATTGGGTGTTTAATATGATGAATGTCATGATGTGGTTAGTTGTCCGTCTTTTATGCAAAATGTGACTTTGAAACATACTTGTTTCTTTGGGGTGATAATTATTGATGATGATTATTCCTTTAGTGATTTTAACTTGATGACTTGATGACGACTCTTGTTGAATTATGACTTGTTGATTGTGTGGATGTTAAAACTTGGTAATAACGGTGTTGAATTTATTAAGAATGTAAATGGAGGTGTACTTTACATTGCTTTGGTGAATATATTAGTTAGTGATTTGTGCATTGACGAGTCTTTACTTGAAGTCCATGCATTCATAGTCATGTTGAGTCTTATGAATAATGTAAATGGAGGTGTAATTTTACATTGCTTTGGTGAAATACGTAAGTGGGGGGTGTACTCTTACGTGGGTGTGGATTCAATACAGTAAAATTATCTCCGAAACCCAATTGGTACCACATGGATCTAGAAGAGTCTAGAACATTACATGCACTTGATAATTGGTGAGTCGTGTCATACTTGACTATGTGAATTGGTGATTATGTGCATTGGTGAAATTTGTTGAATGTTGTGAATATATGAAAAAGGTGAATTTGTATATTGCTTGATTATGCTTGTAAGCTTGATGAGTAATGTTGATGTGGAATTTCATTGTAAATGATTTAATTAAGTGTTTATTGATCATTTGAAAATGAATATGCCGCTTTACTTTCATCTGATTATATATTATTTGTGGAATAATATCTAACCCTCAGTGGTCGTTTGGTTGACTGTCTGCCTATTTGTATGAATGGGTAGACGGCGTGTAGGAGTGATATTCTTATTGCTTGTGAGTCTCCTGAGCACTAGCTTTAGAGCTACCTCGTTTCTTTCTTTGGAGTCTTAGTTAGAGCTCTGATTAGGATGTCGAACTTATGTTATTTATTATGTCCTTGAGACTTGTTGCTCATTTATATTTGAGACTTGAGATTCTATTTGGTGATGAATTATGAGACCTATGGTATGGTTATGGAGAACTGTTTATGTTGTTCAGATCATTTTGTATGTTTGTCTTCCGTTGCGAAATTTTTATGAAAACCGATTATGCATGTTTTAAGAAACGAAGATGTAACATCTAAATTCTTTTGAAAATAATTATTTATTTTGCATGTTTTATTGCTTAAGAGGTTTAGGGTGTTACACTTAACTGTGGAGTTCTTCTGGAATGGGTTACCGAAAAGAAGATGCATCTTGTTGGTATAATTAGCACCATGAGTTGCGCATTGTCATGCCTTATGCATTGGCGACCACTCTCCGTACTCGCCAGCCTCAGGCGTTACATAACCATGTTTTTTAGTTAACAACCCATCCCACATTGCTCTTAATATCCATAAACAATCACACCAAATCCACTTATTTTCTTCTTTTCAAACTTGCCGCTTTGTGGCAGTCTTTTTCTTTCCTTTCATTCAATTCTCACTTTTCCCACCATATATAGTAACCGGACACTACTTGACTCAATAAATCAAAAACGATAATTTATTTAAAATGATTCTAAATTATATAGTAAACTAATAAAATTAAACTATAAACTTAATTAAAAGGACTTTAACAATATGATATGACAGACTATCATCAACCCTCTTTTCAAATTGAACTCATTTGTCGGGCTACCATTGATAAGAATTGAAGTTGTTGCAGTGGTTACACACTCTAAAATCCCTTGCGCCATAAAGTTGAAAAATTCATCCTAACCATAACATCTTCCAAATACCACCAATCCACCGAGTCAAATGTTTTTTCAAAATTGACCTTAAGTAATAATAATTCTTTTGTTAAATTGCGGGTATCATCAACCATCTCATTAGCTATAAGGATCCCGTCAATAATTTTTCTACCTTTAATAAAAGCAGAATGAGACTCGGAAATAACACTCCCAACAACTTTGCTCAAATTGTTTGCGAGAACATTTTCCAAAATTTTATTTAAACAACCCATCAATGAACTTGGCCAAAAATCTGCCATGTGTCAAAGACTATCAACTTTAGAAATCAAAGTAATGAAAGTACTATTAATTCCCTTAGTTAATTTATCGTGGCGATGAAACTCAAAAAACCGAAGTAATTCCTCTTTTTAAAATATCCTAGAAATGTTTATAATGCCAATATTGATTTCATCCGGCCTTAGGCTCTTGAAGCTGTCACAGTCCCAAATGACATTTTTTTTTATCTCTTCTAAAGAATTTTTTTAATTAGATCCAATCCTTCCGCCTTACTAATCATTTTGAAAGAGAGATTACCTATCCTCGATCGATTAGAACAACCTAACTGAAAATGATTTTGGAAATTGTGAAAAACAACATTTCTAACACATGCAACCCCTTGTATTTGATCACCATTTGCGTTGATCAAAATGTTTACATTAGAATTCATCAGGGTGACCGTTATACCATGGAATTTTTTTGAGTTTGCACCCCTCTCCCGCAAACAAGTCAATCTAGAATTTTGCCACAAGATGCTTAAATATAATTTTGATAGCGACATTAAATTAGAAGATAATGAATGTAATTCTTCTAATCGTACAACATCTAAATGATGCACCTCCCCCTTAATATCCAAAGATGAATTTCGCTTTTTTACCTGTTTAATATGAACATCCAAGTTCTGAGTGTGGTTCTGATGCCAGACTTTTAATCTATCTTTGATCAATTTCAACTTTTCTTTCAAGACATAAACTCCCCATCCCTCAACCTGTAAAGACATCCATTGCTCCTTAACAAAACCTGATACCCTAGAAAATATGTCCAACAGTTTAACATACGTTGAGGGCAAGCCCCCCAATTTTCTTTGTCGATGGTCGACATCATGGAACAATCATCTGAAATGCCTTTTGCTTGAGCCATTTGAATACGGTTAAGCCTGAAAGAACACCATTCTTCAGGTAAAAAAAGATCTAAACGGTTCATGATTAAGCCATCTCCTCGATACCAAGTGAAGCTTTTACCTCACAAATGTAAGTCAAGCCTAAAATTATCTTCAATAAAATTGTTAAATTGAGAAAAATCTCTTAACGATCATTAATTTCCCCGCTCCTTCTCTCATGAGGTGATTGAATAGCATTAAAGTCACTAGTCACACACGAATTTGCATTCCTATTAGCATTAATTAAACCACCCAACCTTTTCCCACAATAGTTGTCTACTTCGACTTACACATGGTTCATAAACATTTGTAATAGAGAACTCCACATTACTTTTGATAAATCGGCCTTGAATGATCAAGACATTGTCAAAACTTTTTGAAAGCTACACATCTACTTCCCACAAAGTCAAGATATCTCCCGAAGCACCTACATATGTGCTATAGGAGAAGCCACACAAGTCAGAACCCCAAAGGGTCCTAATCACAAAATCTTCCACCAATTCTAATTTTGTGTCATGTAAACACAACACTAACATATTCCTCTCCTTCACTAGCTTCTAAACCTCTCTGCACTTCTCCCTCCCTCTTAACCATCTAACATTGAAAGAAACAAGCTTCATTAGAATCACCTACACGCTCACTCGACCCTCCCTTCCACCTAACATCTTCCTAAACTCTGATACCCATCCCTCTCAAACCTTCCTCTAACCCCCTATCTCTCAACCATGCTTCCTCATCCTTTCTACCTTTACCATCACCTCTGGATAAAACACTAAACATATTTGCACTGTCTGCTAATAACTTGACCCTGACATCCTTCCCTACATCACAAACATCATTACTAACTGAAGAAATGGTCCCCACTAATAATGATGCCTCACAGAATGAAGATTTACTTGTTTTTTTTTTCTTGACTCTCTTGAGGGAGTGAATCAGACCATGCCTATCTTTGCCCAATAACCTAGCTGCTTCATTTATATCAACGATGGAACATATCTCTTAAATCTTGGTTTGGGTGCCCTTTTTCTCTTCTCCTGCTTGTTTAGAAAATTTGGACCTTTCTCGCCTAATTGGTCATCAACAGAGTTAATCTCGATTTTACCTTTGTCTTTTAGCAATTCATAACACCAAATACCTATACCTTGAGATTCTATTGGAACAAACGAACAAGATTGAGATATTGCTGGCTGTTCTGGAATCACAGTGGTATTAAAAATTTCATTTTGCTGATTTGTTGGTAAAACCGAAGTGGTTTCCTTGACCTCAATAGATTAATTAATGTCTTTGCAACATCTGGCGATAATTATTTAACATCTTTGATCTTTGTTTCATCCTCGTTAATTTTGACTTAAAATTTAAAATAGAAGATATGAATTCCCATCTTATTTTGTTAGAAAAATATTTTTAATTACAAAATGTTGGTTCTTATTGAAGAAAAATTGTAAAATATTACTACAATGGTTTGATAAAAAGAACCAATTCATAAATATTTAAATAGTTATTTTTTAATAAGTTAAGAGTATTGACATGCACCGTTTCAACAACATGTATACTAATAATAATATATTAATAAAAGAAAAAAGTACCAAAGAACAAAAATTGGGGAGACTTAAAATCAAACCCAGGAATCAAAGTTGATCCTAAATCTAGTTGATCCTAACAAGCAATCAAAGTTTTGCAGACGACTGGTAAATGGATCGACTGTCAACACAGAAACGAGTCGAAGAATCAACAAGTCCTTGCAACAAAAACAAGCAAAACAATGCTTTTGAGTTAAACAATCTAACATAAAATTGATAGAATGATGAGGAAATCAATCAAAGAGACTGATGCAAATATTAGGGTATCACCCACACGAAACCTTAACCTTTGAAACCTTCAGATTTCAACATATTTCGAAACAATCAGAGATCCAAAAAGCGGTAACTCAAACCATAACTTATTTTGTCCTCCGAAGAACAACAACGGCAAACTCATTTAATAGTGTAAACAAACACGTATAGAACATACCCTAACAAATTGGGATGACCTAAGTTGAATGACTTTATATTACAAGGGAGAGCAACTTGCCACAACGAACCAGATTCAACAAAGCTCTAGACCCATAATCAACATGAAACCAAACTCTAAGAAACCTAGTAAATGAAGAAAAAAATGAAGGCAATGGTGGCAGGAAGCCAAATTATCGTGGTTTAGGTCAGCGTAAAAACAATCCCACGACACAACAACCACAATTTCATATCGAGCGACAAAATCACATGATCTAAATCAACACCGCGACAAACTACTTCAGATCTTCTCGAAATAGAAGTGGATTGGGCAACCACGGTCAAGGATCGACCATCATCATTGTGTTTTTGAGCAACCCCAAGAGAAAGGGTTTAAATGAGGTGATACTGAGGACCTTTGTGACTTGTCGCATCGCTAGTAGTGAAATCTACATTGTGAAAAACTGATGGTTGTATGTGGTAGTGGTGGTAAGGTGGCGTTGGAAAGATCATGTTAGAGGAAACAAGTCAATGTGAGAGAAGAGAGAGAAAGAAGCTTGTATTAAGATCATTGATACGTGGGTAAAACTATTTTACATTATCAATATGCATACAAATAAATTCTTCCGTTTGGTTCAACGAATGAGATAGGAGGGAAGGGGTTTTAATGGAGGGGAGCGAAAGAGAGTCGAGGGAAGGAGAGATATATCAATTAAATATATGTATGGTTCAAACGATGGGAGGGAAGGGGATGGAGGGATTTTAATTTAATATATGTTTGGTTCACAAGGGGAGGAGAGAGATTTTAAAATCAAATTACTTTTTTATCCCTCTAATATTAAAACAATATCTTGATTTTGAAATTATTCACTTCATAAAAAATTAAACATGAAAAAAACTCCATAAATAATCAAACACAAAAGTTCTAACAAAATATTAGGTATTCATAAATATTAGAGCACTTCTAAAATAATCCAGTACAATATAAAAATATTTATAAAAAAAAATCTTCTACAAATTTCATTAATAATGTTTTAATATATAATACAATTAAAAACTATAAAATAAATATATATCAAAATAAACAAATAAAAGCAACGTTAGTAAAAAAAAAGTGAATTCTCGTAAAAAATAATAGAAGACAAAAATATGTGGTTCTCATTAAAAAAAAATGACAATGGCATGTTACAAAAAAGAGGGTAGCAAGCAATATATTGAAAACACTTAAAATTTTAATAAGGACGATTTTGTCTTTTAAAAATAAATTTAAGGATAATTATGTCAATGTAATTAAAATTACATTAACTCATCTCTCTTTCTGTCCCCCTCCCCTCCAAAAAACTCCGATTTGAGGGGGAGCAATAATTGTGCTTATGAGGGATTTTGCTCCCCTTCCTCTCCCTCCCCTCCCCTTTTAAAAATTGAACCAAATATAAAAAAAATTAAAATATTCCTCTCACCCCTTTCAAAACCCGCGAACCAAACAGACCTTAAAGTTTTACTCGGTGTATATGCAATCAATTTTTTTACTCATTTGATGTAGTTTGTTAAAAAAACTCAAAATGTAATATATGAATTACAATTTTTTTTTGTTTTGTGAGTAATTGTGAAAAATAAACTTATTTTTTTTCAGTAAAATACTTTTTTAATATTAAAACTGGTTCCTTCAAATGTTAATATAACATATTAGTATTACTATAATTTTTGTAAAATAAAAAATAATCAATTCAAATATATACTAATACATTTTTTTTGCAGGAGTATATAATAATACACTTAATACTAAGAGTTATTACAAATCTCATTAAATTTGTGCATTGAGTTTAGAAACCTATATTTAGTATGACAAATTTGTGGCACAAATGGAATACATGCCTTGCATATTGCATGATTCATGTCAAACTGGAATAATTGCTCATTGACTCATATATCCGTTTGCGAATGAGAGAGTGATACAATAAACTTATAAACCACATGCATAGAAAATGACAACACTCAAGTAGAATCAGGACCGTTTTTGAGATTTTGGTGGTCTACGAGCGAATCTGTAATTTGGGCCTAATTAATAAGTATATATAAAATAAAAATAATTGAATTTCAAAGTGTGAAAATAATTTTTTTAAGATAATAGTTTTTATTATGTTAGGAAACGTGATATTCAATTTCCCAATATGTCCTTTTTTTGATTAAAATACACATGGTTTTAACATTCCTTAATATTATTTTTTTACTTAATGAACCCTTAATTTTATATTTTGGGGCCCAAATTTTTAACTTATTTTTTGGAGTCTAGGACGGCTTCCCTTCTCGCTCTGCCTCAGATACGGCCCTTGTCCAAAAAAACGTGTGTGGCTATGACATTTTAAAAAAGAGTCGTCATCATACTATTTCATCATTTCTGCCCTTGTTTTCACTTTTTGGTTGGACTGCACTTTTGACATAAATTCATAGTCAACTTAGTAGGAAAGTGATTTTTTCTTTTGGCCCTTAGAGAAGAATACCCGAAAACAATCCTTGAAAACATGAGAAAAGAAAACAGAAAAGCAATAACATAAACAAAATCATTTTATTTTATGAAAAAAAGTGAATCTTGAATTTTTGCTCCGAAAATATATCTTACGAAATTTAATATTTAAGTCAATATCAACCCACTTGGGTTAATTTGATGTTGTTGGCTTTAAACCTTAAAGTGTGTTATTCTTGAAGTCCTAAGGTCGATTCTTCACAGTATCAATTTCGTAGTTAGTTTGACTAGTTAAAAAAAATTATTTAAGTCACTAGCAATCACGTTAATATTTCTTTTTTATTTTTTCTTAATAAAAACAAAACTATATTCATTCAAATTAAAAGAATACATCAGAATCAACATTGCTAAAAACGTAAAGGGTGAATCTGCAAACTAACTCACAACACCCAAGTTAATAGCATACAACAACAAAATGCCTACAAATAATATGATAAAATCTAAATCACCGGAATAACCATGTTTCTGGATCTGCAACATTGACGTCCAAATCATTGATTGAATCTGTGATTGACTGAAGTTGGTCATTCAATAGGAACCAAACGAACACCGCACCAAGACGCGAAATCAAACAATGCCACACACAAGACGACGAACAACACAACGCCGCACTCAGACGACGAAATCACGAAAAAACACAAAAGAAAACATTTGATATATGTGGAAATCACTTATTTAGATCGAAAGAAAGGGGAAAAAATATGCAGATGGGTGATTCTAGGTCAAAAAATGACCTAAATCAACATCTCTTCGATGAGTGAAAGAGAAAGAAAACTTAGAGAGAAGTTGGAGTTTCTCTCACTAAAAAATTAAGGCCGACTGTATGGAGGTGAGTGTTATAAAAGAATATAGTTGTTTGGCTCTTTATCATGTTAATCTTTTAAAGATATTAAATATCGAATCTTTTAGATATTTTATGGACTTACTTTATGTATCGATGATTCTAAATTTAATTTTAGTCACAAAATTAATTTTACAATCTTTTTTTGTTTTGGCTTTAGGCGGAGTGACTAACACTACTTGAAAACTCACACACACAAATGAGAGATGTCGGGTTCAAATCTTGATAACAATGAAAATGTACATTCAAACAATATTAACATTTTCAATTGAGCTAGGTCTCAGAGACAATTAATTGTACGATCTAGTCAACTAAATTCGTGATTCACTCATGATCATAATGACACATTTTAATTTTTTTAATCACTATATGTAATAATAATAAACGAGTAATTAAAATAAATAAACAAATATCATAAATAATTTTAAAAGTTGCAATTGTCTTTGGAAATATCAATCGGCTTTCAACTTTTATTAATTAAAAATAAATTCTTGGTCAAAACAAAATTAAAAAATAAATCATTTTCTTCTTATAAATAGTTAGCAAGGCTTCAAGTTGATCATTCTCCACCATCAAATTGCTTGCTTCACCCCCTCCCTCCTAAAAAGTGCTTTTTTTCTTCTTCCAATGGACAATGATAATTGTGATCTCTTTTCTATTGTTCGTAGCTGCAAAGCTGCCACCTTTGCTACTCCTACCACCGATTTTGAAACTCTACCTCCAACTCTAACCACTACAACCAATAACATCATATCCCCTCAAAACAGCACACCTCCATGCTTTGATTATTTTAGTTTTTCCGAAGAGAATAGCTCAACCCCGATTACCCCACTTAAACCGAATGATTTCATAGAGCTAGACAAATTGATAATCAGTTTCAATCCAACAACCACTATCACCACCCCTACTATCACCAGTATCCCAACCATCACTACCACCCTAACCACTACACTTACCCCCTCAAGCACCACCATCCCTTCCCACATTACCACCAATACCATCACTAACACTAGTTTTCATGATTCCAATCAAAATTCCACCTTTTCTAATTTCCCAACACTCATCGAACAAGAACAGTTGCAACTAAATGAGTTTACTGAGCTAGAAAAAATGATACTTAAATTCTACCCCAACACCACTATCCCCACCTCTACCATCACTGCTCGCACCCCCACTACCACCATCTTCACTACCCCGACAACCACTATCCCTACAACCACATTCGCCACCCTCACCACCACTGCCCCTATCATCCCTACCATCACCACTACAATGACTAATACTAGTGTTTGTAAAACAAATCAATATCTTACAATTGCTGATTATCAAATACTCATCGAACAACAACAAAATGAACCAAACCGTAACAATGAAGTGTCTATTTCTAAACCCCATACCCGCACTGGAACCGCAACCAGCAATTTTGATTGTGCATTCAACCATCCATCAATTTCACAACAACCCCTGAGAAAGCACAATCAAGTACCATTTCTACTACCTCGAACAAATTCTAGATTTTTACCAAATACACATCCGAAGAAACCAAAATTTAAATCAAGAAAAAGGTAAAGTATTTATTCCTATTATTTATTATATTTTAATTATATCAATTTTATTGTGACCTAAAATCATTATACGTTTCTTTTTTTTTTTTACAGAAAAAATAAAAACCAAGTGACATTTGTGTGCCATGTGAGGGAAGACGAGCCTTCGGAAGATTCATGGGCATGGAAAAAATATGGAGAAAAACCCATTAAAGGGTCTCCACATCCAAGGTTTTTATGCATTAAACACTCTAAATTTACATATTTGTCTTCTATTTCATATTAAAAATAATAATTTTGTTACCTAATACACACACCAACCTAGTGTTTTAAATAGTGATCGCAAGGACCATGATCCCAGATCCTTACCATTGGAAAGAATTGCAGTTAAATGAAACATATGTGGTCTTAATCGCGGTTGCATTTGCATTTCAATTTAAAATATCAAAAGTTATTACTCTATTCTTTTCAATGAGCGACACATTTTGAAAATTAAATTTTATTACAAAATGAATGTCACTATTAATTTTCATTGTACTGTTAATTGCTTTTTGGTTTGATATGTTCTTAGTTCCTGCAAATGTATCATATTTTGCGTTTCATCCCTCTGTTTTTTTAGGCAACACAATTACACCACCTTTGATTCTTGGTCTTTGATGTTTGTTTTAGTTTCCGACAAAATTTATTTATAGTGAAATTGGTCTCTTCAATATCCATTTTAGTCCTTCTTATGATAGAATAAAATCAAATATTCTATATATCAGAGAGACCAATTCCAATATGAATAAAGTTTGCAAGAGCTAAAACAAAACAATAAAGACCAAAAGAAAAAAGTGGTATATTTTTTTTAAAAAAAAGGAAGAAAAAAAGAGAGAATATATTTGTAGGGACTAAAAACATATTTAAATCTCACATTTTATTTTTTTCAATTGTAATATTTAATTGATTTTAAATACATCACTCCTAAATCAATATCTTTCACTTTATTTAAATCTCACTTCATTTATATTATTTATTTTAATATATGTTTAAATTAAACCGATATGTCACTCAGTGTAAGACGGATCCATATTGCATACCTTTATTTAAAACTCTCTCTTATATACATTTATATGTGTATGGTTTTATCTATTAAAATAGTACATTCAGCGGTGTTTGATATGAAAAGAAATCAATGAATGGTTTTGTAGGAGCTACTACAAATGTAGAAGTTTCTGGGATTGTTCGGCAAAAAAACTAGTAGAGAAAAGCAAAACCAATGAGAACATTTATGTTGTGACATATAAAGGAGAACACAATCATAAAAAACCAGCAGTTAATCATAACTCCGTTGTTGGGACCTCCCGGAACAAGTCATCAGAGACTAGATTATGCATTGGCAAAGAAGCTGGATCTTGCTCAAATAGTGGTATTCTGTTCCCTTAGTTTGGTCTAACTCAAATAGCTTTCTTGGTTCGAGCCTATTAGGTTTTGTATCGGCCCCTAAATAATGTATGATTCATTGGTTTTTTTCTTTTTTGGTGGTGGTCAGGGTTCGAACCCCAGACCTTATATATTTTATGCATTGTCCATACTAACTGAGTTAAGTTCACGAGGACAATTAACTGATTTTTCTAATTGATGCAATATTGCACAAAATAAAAATTATTAATTGCTTAATTTTCTCTTTACCCATTACTCTTTATCAATAATCTTTCTTATAAAAAAATATTTTCTGTTTCTATTGAAAAAGTTAGCAATTAATAATCTTTATTCGGTGAAACTTTGCACGCATTGAGAAAAACATTAAAAAAAACATATGTATGTTTTAGTTTTATTATATTTTCTATTTTTATTCTCAAATAAATATTTATATCATATATTGCAAAAACAAACATTTTAATACCTTTTTTTTTTTGGTGATTGCCGGGTTTCGAACCACGGAACTTGCATATATTATGCATTATCCATACCAATTGACCTAAGTTCACGGGAACTTACTTAATACCTAATTTATGATCTTATTTTTGGTTTTGAGAAAATTACATAAATAAATATTTTCATTATATATACTAATTTTGAACCACCATTTAAGAAAAATAAATTCATTTTCTTATAATTTAAATGTCAATGATGTTTAAAATTAAATATTTTGTTATTAGTTTTATAATTTAGAATATAGAATTCACTTTTAAATAACCATACTATATCAAATTTAGTAATTTTTCACTCATTTTAATTTTATTTTGTGTTGTTTTATATTTTATAATAGGGTTTAAAACTATATGCAAATGAAATTGTGAACTAAAAATAGAGAAAAATATGAATTCAAATTTTGATTATATTAAAATAAACTCACAATACTATTTTTCTTCGGGGTGCGTTAGATTGTTTTTGCTATATTATTATAAAAAAAATTATTAAGGAAGGAAATTGTAGATTTGAACATAAGAGGATAAGAGGATGTAATTCATGCTTCTTTCAGGGGAGAGGTCTGAAATATTTTCTAATATGGTTTGCATAAGAGGAGAGAGGAGTAGATATTTTAACATAAGAGGAGAGAAGAGTGTAATTCATGTCTCTTTCAAGAAAGGAGAGTGTCATTTACTCTTTGTTGTTTAAATAAGAATCTTATGATTTTATTTAATTGTGAGTTTTTCTGGTTATATTTTGTGTCGCGTTTCAAGAGAGGAGAGTGTCATTTACTCTTTGCTTTTTAAATAAGAATTTTATGATTTTATTTAATTGTGAGTTTTTCCGGTTATATTTTGTGTCACGTGAATGATGTGGATATTTTCAATGAGTTTAACATTTAATAAAAGAAGTATTAAACTTTGTTAAAAAAATAAATTAAGTATGAAACTAATTATGTTTTAAAATCAAATAATAGACCTTTATTTCTATTTTTTACCACAGGAATCCAAGATATTTCATTCATGGTGGAAATATCAATATAACACAGAGAACATGATAAAAAATAGAAATAAAGG
>Ga0315913_1005416_pt1 | contig 15488 bp, 7 predicted proteins | sample MpolsnodulesMG_FD_207736 | JGI IMG/M metagenome (GOLD analysis project Ga0315913, IMG submission 207736) | Medicago polymorpha root nodule microbial communities from Los Angeles, California, United States - small nodules | ecosystem: Host-associated > Plants > Roots > Nodule | place: USA... | reverse complement strand
TAATTAATAAATGGAAAAATAAAAAAAAAAAGAAATGGAAAAAAAAAAAGAAGGAAAGGCACGTGAGCCGCAAAAGCAAAAGCCAAAATCAAACTCCATATAATCAAAACTCTTACCTCTCTTCAGAAATTCATCCTTAAATTCCAAAACTCTTACCTCTCTTCTTCCCCCATTTCTATTCTCATGTCTCAATTTTCATACTTATTGTTCACTTTGATTTTCTTCAAAAGTTTTGATTTTTACAATATCTACATGAGGTTCGGTTCGAATTGTTTTACTGTGATAAAGTTTTGTACCCAAAGAAATCAATATTCTTTGTACCTTGCACTTTCACCAAATTTTGACATTGATTTCCACACTTTTTTTATTTGGCATTAGTCCTTGCACTTTGTAAAGTATTTGGCTTTGGTCCTTCTGTTAAGTCCAAATTAAAAAAAAAAAACTAACAGTGTGCCACGTGGACCGATCATTCCATGCCACATGGCACACTAAAAAACAAAAAAATATTCATGTTTTTTAATTATTATTTTATTCATTATTCTTTTACTTAAATATGTATATTTAGAACTTATCTAATTATATAATTTATACTTTTCGCTTCAAAGTGAAAAAAAGACTTTGACTTTGATTTTATAAAAGAAAGATATTTGTAATATGAGTTTTTTAAGCTACGTTGATACAAAATTAAAAAAAAAAGTAATATATAATTAGCCTCCCGTAATTATGCTTTGTTTTTTTTTTTGAGTAAATAATTATACTTTGTTTATATATCCTAGTATTTAATATTTTAACTTTTAAGCTATTTCCCAAATATTCTTTAGAAAAAAAAGATATTTCCCAGATCTACAACATTGAATTTTTTTACAAAGATTTTTTTCTACAGTTCTAAATGACTGTGCCATACAATTAAACCTTATTATTGTCAAAAAAACAATTACAGCTTATTCCTTCTTTAAAAAAATTTTATTATATTTTTATATAATTATTCTTAATAAAAAAACGAACAAAATAATAATAAAACATAATAATATCATTGAAAAGTTATTTTTAAAGGTTCATGAACCAATACCGAAGTGCAGGGACTAATATTAATAAATGTTGAAAGTGAAAGGACTAATGATATTTTTAAATAAAAAACAATAAATAAAATAATAATTAAAAATCTGTAATAAAAAAAAAGTTGTCCTTTAGTGTGCCATGTGGCGTGGGATGATTGGTCCACGTGGCACACAATTAGTTTTGCTTTTTTTTTTTATTTTATAATTTGGACTTAATAGAAGGACCAAAGCCAAATATTTTACAAAGTGCAGGGACCAAAGGCAAACAAAAAAAAGTGCAGAGACCGATGCCAAAATTTAGTGAAACAACAGGAACCAATGACATATTTAAGCCAAAAATAAATAAATAACATGTGGCACCTCACTTAAGTGATGTGGGTGTCATGGTAGTGTTGAATGAGTCAAAATTGATCTAGGAGTAAAAAATTGCAAAAGGGCAATACTTAGATGGCTGAGTTGTAATTTATTTTGTTAGAGGTCAAAATCACAAGATCGTGATGCTTAGTGGGGTTAAAACTGCTATTAAGCTTTTTTTTAATTAAATGTTAAATAACAAAGTATTTTGAACTAAGATATACTTGTGATTGGTATTTGAAAATATTATTATACATCTATTCTTGTGGTCTGCTAAATCACAATAATGACACAAAACAAAGATAGGTGCCAAGGGGTGGTGGTCCCGTTGATGGGGTCAAATCCATGCGTTCGAAGAAGAAAGATTTGAATCTCATCGCGACAACTCGTGTTGTTTATTCCTTTCTTAATCCAGCATCCAGTAGGTCGCTGAATATGAGGTATACATCCAATCCCAGAGCTGATCAAAATGTAGATTCAAATAAGGGAGCATCAAATTTTTATTTCTTCATGCATATTTCCATAAGGTTATGGTTCTCGGTACATATTCAATAAATGCATTTATTAAACTTTTCCACAATCGTGGCATTATGTAATTTGGCCTTGTACATGAATGAAAATTGTTGTATACACATATTGTTTGGCTGAAACACAACAGTAAAATACGGAAATACCCCTCGACAGTTAACTGTCGAGGAAGTAAACCGACTGCAGTTAACTACCGAGGAAAACCTCGGCAGTTAACTGTCGATGAGTTGTTTCATACTTTTTCTCTTTCCACAAGCACATGACTTCACCTTCTCTGGTAGTGTTTCTTTCACCTCTTCAAAACACCATTTTTGTTTAACAAACACCATTTTCATGTCTCCTCTTTATTCCATCTACAAGATAAATGGGTTTTTTTTCATCGTCATATTGAAGGTAAAGAAATTCAGCGACCATCAACTCTGTAACAGATGGAACAAGAGACATGCCCAGGTAAACAATTTGATTTCTGTACAGGTAAGAAGCTAAGTCTTGTGGAGGTTGTTCCCATGCGGTCCCTCTTGAGAAAGGAATAACCTATCCAAAGACAAGAAAAAATGAATAAGAAATCCGCATAAATAATATGAGTAGCGTATATTTTACCTCGGTGTGCCATAAATTATTGTACATATGCCATAAATTATTGACAAGAAAATGGTGTTTGTTAAACAAAAATGGTGTTTTGAAGAGGTGAAGGAAACACCACAGAAGGTGAAGTGATGTGCTTTGTGAACGAAATGGTTGTTAACTGCCGAGGTTTTCCTCGGTAGTTAACTGCAGCCGATTTTAGACTTCCTCGACACAGTTAACTGCCGAAGGACATTTTAGTATTTTACATGTGTTTTTCAGCCAGACAAGATGTGTCAACAACAGTTTTCTACATGAATTACTATATTTTATAATTTCCTTTACTGTTTGAAAAGAAGAGTGTTTACTTTACAATTCTCGATGAACACTTATATAAGTTTCTAGAGCAAGAAGATGCAAGACAGAGCTTTGAATTTTCTCATTGTAAAAGAACGTTTCAAAAATGAATTTGCTTTGTGTTGTACAAACTTATTAGGAGAAAAAAAAAAGTTTAGTACCATTGTATGTGTCTGTTAAGTGAGTTTTTTTTGAGCAATGTTAAGTGAGTTTCTACTCTTCATGATTTTGTTGTTTAATCAAAGTGCAATGTCTGTTTATATTTCCTTGTTGCTATTGTGACATAATTGCGTGGTTTTATTACTGCTGAGTTGATTTAGATTAATTTTATGTCATATTATGTTTGAAGGTTTCTCTAAAAAGAATAGAAATCAAATCATATCATATGATTCAATGAAATTAGATAAATCTGAAAGTGAAACTATTTAGTGATATTTTTAGAGGCTCATTTACAATATTACTAGTTAGTAGTAATTGGGTCACCGTGAGTTTGACTCAATTGGTAGAGACAACATATAATATATGTAAAATTCATGATTCAAACCCTGGCCACCACAAAAAATAAAAAGCTAGTAGTAATTGGAATTTCATCTTAGCGCATACATTTTGTGCGTAGAAATGGAGTTTTACTATTCGTTTGGTTAGGTTACGTAGGGTGCACAAATTTTGAGGACAAGATTTATAAAAAAAAAGATGGGGAGGGTGTAACATCCCCATTTTATTTACCAAATATTTATGTTTTTTTTTTTTTGAACAAACTAAAATGATATATTATAAACAACAGTGAATCACCCCGCACAAGATGTGCAAAGGGAGAACCACCACATAGTATTTACTGTTATTATTATTGCTACTATTATTAATATTAGTTATCGATATTATTATTATTTATTATTAATAACCTTCAATGTATAACTATTCATATTGTTGACAAAATTATATATGTTATTGATTATAAGTTAGTGTTAGAAAATTAAGCCAATTAGAATGTTAGAGTGACACAAACTCATTTGGTAAGTAACCCAAAACTAAGAAATGATTAAGATGGAATTACTACATATAATTAGGAACTTTTCAGTAAAAGTCACAATTTAATTATCCATATATGGTCCTATACTTTTTTTTTTTAAGAAAGTAAATCAATTCATTTCATTGGCCAAAAGATATCAAATACATGAAGGTATATACATCATCATAAATAGAGGGGCTAGGACCAGACGGGGCTACCCTCGTTGATTCGTAAGTGGCCCCATTAGCTTGCCTCCTATTAAACTCGACATGAGAGTTTTGAAAACCATCCTGAAATATGTGTCTATAGGCAGTAATAATACACTCAAGTTCACTATCATCATCTACCCTTGTACGAAAGGAATCCACGACCTGTTGTGAGTCTAAAACAAAGTCAACATTATCAAAGTGGAGGTCTGATACTCATTGCAGCGATGTATGTAACTCTACTGTTTCTCCTATCGTAACATCGCATAGAAGAGAAAACCACTCAGTTCGCGCAGACACAAAGTCACCAACATCATCTCTAATACACACTCCAATACCAACTCAGTTAAGTAAGGAGGAGAAAGAGGCATCAATATTGCATTTGTACCTACCCCTCGTTGGTCTTTTCCATCGAATCATATCATGTGTGTTTGGCTCTTGATGAGATACGGTTGAAGTTGTGCCACCTGCGTTTCTAATGGTTTGCGCGGCTCTCCAGTCTTTCAGGAGAGTCGTCGCTCTAATCAGAATTTAATCATTCATCTTATCTCTGTGTTCCATAACTTTAGGTTCCTTCGCTTCTAAATGCTCCACATAATTGTAGCAAAAAGAGTGATTTGAGAAGGGTCAAGACTGGAGAGCAAAGTAAAGACCACTGGGTCCATATTATAATTTTGTCAAAGAGCTCGATCAATATTATCCCAAAGACGAGCCTTACGCTAAATATGCATAGCAGTGGGACACTCTAAAAGGGCATGAACATTATCTTCATAATTGTTATCACAAAGCACACAATTAATGGGACAATGCATACCTTTATTGCTTAAACGAGCTCTGGTAGGAAAACAACCCCGACAAACATGCCAAAGAAGATTCTTAATCTTTGGGGTACTTTTAATCTCCAAATAAGTTGTCATCGGACTGGTAGGTGGAGATGAGAGTTGTCTGCAATTTCAGTAACACAAATTCTATAGGCATTATGCACCGATCACATGCCATTCTTTTCTGCTTTCCAGATTAACTTATTTTCAGTCACCTGGGGTTGTAACGGTGTATATATGGTCCTATACTTATTCTACCCTCATTGAACAGGAAAAAAAATTAGAGAGAAAAAGAAAAAGAAGGGATGTGAGATATATTTAACATAATTATTTTGAAAAATTATGTACTTACCTGTCTTTCCGCTAGTCACATATAACATAATTGTATATTACAAGATGATAATAGAATCATCTGTCTTCTTTTTCTCTCTCTCTCTCTCTCTCTCTCTTATTCTCTAGTTCTCTTTAATCGTGTTCTTATTAAGAGTTTCATAACATATTATACATTAACTTTTTGCATATTTCAATCTATTATTATAAATTAGAATTGAAATATGATACTATTATATATAGTTAAACTTTCTAAAAATTAATTTTTAATACAAAAAAAGAGTTTAATCTTATTAATCTATTAGTTCGTTAGTCTATTTAAACTTAGACCACGTTACTTATTTAAAGATGTTAAGATGAAATGTGTTTTTAAACAGGCTAGCTAGCAAGTCATATCAGTCTTTCGAAAAGACAGACTCAAGCATAAAAAATTAGATTATGACATGTTGCAGGTGAGACTTGAGCCTTAAAATTTTTAATAACCAAACTTACAAAGCCTAACTCGACCTAACTAATTCCCACCATTGTCCGCACCTGCACATTTTTGAAGAAATTCATAAGACTGGTTTTACCCTACTCGTTGTGAATTTTTTTTAAGATAATCGATGAGTATTGTTGGGTCACGAGAAGAGCTTGAAGCACATAAGTGAAAAAGACACTACATTTTTATCAAAAGCAGTAAGACAATTGATCCACTTATAAATTATGGAAAATACTAACAAGTGTCCTAAGGACATTGTTTAAGCATCTAAAAGTAGTAACTATTGCATTGAAAATTATACGATTATGACTTTATCATGTGTTGGACTTACATTTTCAAGAGATAATTTTTTTTTAGGTTTCTTGAACATTGCCCTTAAGGTACCTGTTAGCGAGACCCAAAAATTATTCATCTCCACTTTTTTTTAACTGACGTAAGGCTTTTACGTCACACTTGCTATCTATGAGTTCAAGGTGGTCCTAGTAATTATTAGTTAATGTCAAAGTCAAAGTCAAGGTACCGCGTTCACATTTTTTTATTTTTTTTTGAAGTACCGCGTTCACATTACCTCACACCAATAGAAAACATTATCACTCCAAAATTCTTCGGCATTCACACTTCATTTTTCATTCATTCACAAAAAACAAACACCAAACCTCTAATAAAAAAAACCAAATCATCCTCTCTTTTTTCAACTCCAAAAGTCTTTGGTGTTCACACACTAAATCTCTATAACAGAAACCAGTATTACTGTATTATATTACTCTCTCTTCTTCTCACAAAACTCAAATTCTTAGCTGTTCACACTTCATTTTCATAACTTCATTCACAAGAAACAAACACATGGAAATGGATATTGGGTCCACTCCATTTCCCAATCTAGATGTTCATTCTTTTTTGTTCCCAGAAATAGAACCCAATGTAAACACAAAGAAAAGAAACCACCCTGAAGAAACTTCACAAACTCAATGGAACGAGTCACCAACAAAGAAAACACGTTTATGGGCTAAGGACCGTTCCCATAACTGGTGGGAACTATGCAGCCAGCCAGATTTTCCGGATGACGAATTCCGGAAATCTTTCCGTATGAGCAAAGAAACCTTTGAGTTTATATGCAGAGAACTTGATTCAACCGTCACCAAGAAAAACACCATGCTCCGTGACGCTGTTCCTCTCCGGCAGCGTGTGGCGGCTTGTATTTGGAGACTTGCCTCAGGTGATCCTTATAGGCTTGTTTCAGAACGATTTGGTTTGGGTTTATCCACATGTCACAAGCTCGTTCTAGATGTTTGCTCTGCAATAAAAACCGTTCTTATGCCAAAGTTTATTCTATGGCCAGATGAAAATAACATGAAATTGGTTACACAAGAGTTTGAAGGTCTTTCTGGAATATCAAATGTTGGTGGTTCAGTTTATACTACTCATATTCCCATAATTGCACCTAACTCCAATGTGAATTCTTATTATTTCAATAAAAGACACACTCAGAGGAACAAGAAAAATTCTTACTCTTTTACTGTTCAGGGTGTGGTTGAGTCTAAAGGGATTTTCACCAACGTGTGTATTGGTTGGCCCGGTTCTTATTCTGATGAACAGGTTTTCGAGAAATCCGATTTGTTTAAGAGAATTGTGAAGGGAGATTTGAAAGATATTTGGGTTGTTGGAAATTCTGGGTACCCTTTAATGGATGAAATTTTGGTTCCTTATACACATAAGAATCTTACTTGGACGCAGCACGCGTTTAATGAGAAAGTTGAGGATATTCAGAGGATTGCTAAAGATGCATTTGCGAGGCTGAAAGGGAGGTGGTCCTGTTTGCAGAAGAGGACAGAGGTGAAAATTGAGGATTTGCCTAAGATTTTAGGTGCTTGTTGTGTTTTGCATAATATCTGTGAAATGAGGAATGAGAAGATGGATCCTGCGTGGAATTTTGAACTTTTTGATGATGAAATGGTAGCTGAGAATGGTGTGAGATCTGTTGCTGCTGTTCAAGCTAGGGATAATATTGCTCATGATTTGCTGCATCGTGGCCGTGCTGCTGGCAATACTTTTCTATAGGTTTATGTTTTCTGTTATGTCAAATGATTTCAATATTTTAGCTATGCCATATTAGTCATTCATATTACATAAGAACAAGATTGTACATTAGTGGTGGGTCATGTTATGGGTATATTGTGTGGATCTATTGTTAGATCGATATATATAGTTGTTTTACTTGAAAATCAAAACATATACACATTATGTGCCATGAACATAGTTTATTTGGTGGACATCCATTTACAATAGCGCGGGTTTGAACTCACAACTTTCCATTTTATTCTAGTTACTATGAACATTGTTTATTTGGTGGACACCCGTTTACAAGAGTCGCACCAAACACAACTTTCCACTTAAAAAGTGTAATATTCTAGTTACTATGTTACTTGACTAAATACACACACAATATGTAATACCATATATGTTTGTCTCTTTTATATTTTTTCGACAACTTACGTATACTTTAAAAATCAAATGACAGTGAGTTTCTGTTGAAAATCTACGGTGAATGGGTGTTGGTGTAAGGTGTTATAGATGGAAACATAATGCAAATCTAAGGATGGCCGGAGCATTTCAGTGAGGGCAACATATTGAGCATATGTCAAAGTTGTTCGCGACAAAAGCACAAATGATACACCCTGCTGAACTCATGATGTTCTTGAATCGCACTCTTTGAGTGAGTGTGTAGACTTCTAAAGAAATTTAGTAAGGAAAGAAGGAGAAGTTTAAAGGGAGAAAAAACCTTAATATTCATCATAATCATTGGTTCCGGCACGTATAATGCGAATACATCAAGCTAGCAGAATAACAAACTTGCAGAAAATAGATGAGGAAAGTACAGAAGGAACAAAACAGTTAATATTGATCACACTATGGTGTGCAATTCACCCACGCCAACAAGGCTCTATATTTTTCTTTCCGCAAACATAGTCTTTCATCCACTGAGACTTATTGATCCGGCGTTTGGAATGGAACTGGTCCACAATCACTGTCTCAACATTCTCATTTGGCCTTCCAATATTGTCTCGAGGACATTTGCTACTAGGGGTTGTACACCATGGCTCCTATCTGTAGTAAAGAAACTCGGCAACTTCGTTCCGCCTTTACATATATACTTCATACAATCACCTGTACATTATTTCTATCTTCTACTCATTTGTTTTGCAGACGCCAAAAACATTAGTCGTCTATTTGTGTGAACTCTAGAGCATTGGCATCAGGATCACGAGTAAAAATCGCTGGTCTTCCAGAACGACTAAGTGTGTAGGGGACACCTACAAACAAAGCAGGAAAAAGCAAAGAGAAAATGACATAGAATAGATATTAGAGAATCTCCTTTGGAAAAACAAAACCAGCCATTTATAAGCCTGCAAATCATTGTCTGAAACACCACAATCCCGAGGTCTGTCATGCATTAGTCTCCTAAATTGTAGGGGTCAATCTATTTTATCTTTAAAATAACTAACATTTTTAACACATTATTAGTTTAGAATGGAAATTATCCCTGAGTACTATAGTGATCAAGTATTTCAATTTTATTAATCATTTTAAAGTGTTTTTAATTTCAAGAGGGAAATTATTTGTTCATCTATAATTCTAAAGGCTGACTCTATTATTCTTAAGACTAAGACTCTCTTTGATAAAAAGTCTATAAAAGACTAAATACAGTGTTCAACTAAAACTAGTAAACAACAGGATGGCAAACAAATATTTTAATTACTACTCTTAAGTGTATGAGAAAATTTCAATTAAGATAGTAAGGGTAAAAATGAGATAAAAAATTATACTCTCAAGTGCATGAGAAAATGCTATAAGCTACTGAAAAAGTGCTACAAGATTGTGAGAGAATAACCATTACCAAATAATCATACAAACTTATACATTATAAATTATCTAAATCCAAGATTTACTACTTATTTTAATTTAAAGAAGTAGAGAAGGAATACCAGCTTTATCAAGGATTGCTTTGAGCTTAGAAACATCTCGGATTGCAATACAAGTGTGACGATCTCGACCACCATGTTGAGGTCTTCCGGTTAAAGGGTCAGGATTTGGAAGTTCCATCAAGTGAATCATCTCAGATCCTACCCACAACCAAGTACCCCTGTATGGAAGCTTATCATGAGGCCTTGCTTCATTTATCTTCAGACCTGTGTTTCATTTAATTCATTACTTATTATCAATCAATACACTTCTAGCCAGAACACAAAAATATCAGTTTAGATTCAAAGAGCTGCAGGCATACCTAGAACGTTTTGATAGAAGTCAAGTGATCTTTCTAGGTTTTCACATAAAATTCCAACGTGGTGAACACTAACAACCCCATAATCTGAAAACTACCAAAAAAAATTATACAAATTGCAATGGCAATAATAACACAAATAAGCATCAACTCTCAAAACAGTTAACAAGAGTCTTCCAAGTATTTTCACTGGTCCTCAACTAGCTTATTTTTATAAGCTATTTTTCAGTTTATGGAAATAAATTATAATAAATTTGTTTACAATAAGGAATCTATGATTTTGTCCAAAAAAAGAAAAAGCGTCTATGATTGGCTTATTTGAGTTTATCTACTCATATAACTATCTGTGAGACCGTTAAGAAAAGCTTATAGAAATAACTTATGATATGTTTGTAGAGTGTATATAATATGGACCTCTCAAAAATGGGTCCAAAGGTGAACAATAGAAGGGTTTGCCTTTAGACTGGGTCCATATTAGACAACCTCATGTTTACAAGCTAATATATTCAACTTATTTTCATAAGCTCTCCTGTATAGCTTATAAAAACAGCTTATACTAAAAAAATTGACTTTATTTTATGTTTTGTTAATAGCTTATACATAACTTCTTATATGAATAACACATATGTGCTTACTTAAATTGCTTATCCAAAGAGTGCCTAAATACTTATTAAATAAATGTTTATCTAAACAAATCATAAAATTCTGAATGAAGTATAAACTAGTTGCATACCGCTTTGTTCATTGGAAGAGAGTGATTCGTTGTTAATTACATCACCTTCAACAGCTGTCTGAGCTTTTACCGTGATGCTGGGAGCATTCCATCTCTCATTTCTTACACTGACATGGTTAAATTTGGGAGAAAAACTGACATAATTCAACTGCAACAGAAGAAGGAAAATTTTAATTATTAGATCACAAATTAAAAATCATCAATAGATTGATTGATAGAGTAGTAGAATTAAACACAGAATAAAACACCTATCAATGATTATTAGATCACCAATTTGCAAAATTACCTTATGGTGCAGAGGAGAGATAAAGGAAGATACTTTGAGAAGAGACGCCATGGCACACCACCAAGCAACTACTAACTCATCTATCCACTTTGTTTTATGCCATACCTTAAGCTCACTATTGATTGGCTCACAAATTTCAGGGCAAACAAACACTAAACAGTGGCCACATATTTTTCCCTTAATATTATTATAGTTAAGGTTTTGTATAAATGATATTGCACCACGCGTAAGTCATTAGATCAATAAATGTTATCATATTCCATATGAAATTTATTAATTTGGTAGTGATTACTAATTTGTGCAAAGTACAGGCCTCGCTCACCATAGTATTGATATATAGTTAAAGGAAAATATTTAGTTGCATTTTTTTAGGTGTTCGTTGTATTTTTTTTTAGGTGTTCTATATACGGTTCCGTTTACATTTAAAAATAGTTTAAATCATTAGTACAAAGCGGTTAGTAGTCGGATTAAGTTTTTCTTCAATGTCCATGTAGACGAATAAAGACTAGTCAAATTAAGAACAACCAAATACAAGTGAGACAAATCTTTCTCTGGCTCAAAGATATGAAGAAGGTTGTGAGAATGTCTTAGCCAATCTAAAACATATAAAACTTGACAATTAAGTTATAAGATTCATGTTCATGTTTTTAGCATTATTAGAAGTGACAATGCCCGTGTGCATAAGGGAAACAAACGTGGGGTGTCACGTAGACCTAATAACGAGATAAAACACAAACCACATGCGAGAATAGCCAAATAAGACGGGTGATAAATCCTCGTCATAACATGTACTATCTTAGTGGTTTAAAGAGTTTTTTGTCAATTATTTTAGGAATTTGGAGGTTTCTAGTCAAGTTATTGATAGTTAGTGAAAGTATGTCATCTATTGAAAATAACCATTGTAAGGCGTCATATTTTCCTAAACAGACAACTATGTAGGGTGTAGTGTCTTTTTGGTGTTAACCGACATGTAAACCCTATCAAGATGGTGCTCTGTGGATGTTACCAAACGAATTATGCTCGCAATGAATAAATGAAGTTTGGACAACTTGGAGAAATTTTGTCTCAATCCCCATTAGCAAGTAGAAGTTTTTTTCTACATGAGAGCTGAAGAATTGAACTGCACAGGGAAAATTACTGTTGGAGCATGCGCATCGGGCTTTGTATTGTGCATAATGCCTTTTCAATGCACCGCGCTCTTGAGCCAATGAGAATTTTTCAATGCATTAAAGAGTATGTGTGTGAGGTGAATAAATATTTGCACACGTGCATGGAGTTGAAAAGTTTTCTATATAGTCTAACTTCAGTCGAATGCAATGGTCTCAAATTATGGCATATAGAAGACATACTAAACGATTCAAGTAATTTTCAACCCTTGACAACAAGATTGAAGACATATACCATCAAATTAGATGATGAATCTATATGAGAACTATTTAAATTATGTATTATGTAAGTCAAAGTATATGCAATTCGAGACCTTGGTTTATTTACTATATTTTGTGTTTAATGTTTTTCTTTGTGTGATCACCATTTTTTTAAAACTCGATATTCGATCTAAGGACCAACTAATTTGAGTGGTCCAAGTCCATCAAGTTTAATTTTAAACAAAGGTCGTGATAGGGTGACAATGAGGAGGCATTTGAAAAGTTTGAAAACAAAGGTCATGATGGGGCGACAATGAGGAGTCAATTGATGGTGAAAGTCGTGACGTATTTAAGCTAGATGAAGAAATAAAGCAATACTGTGATTGTTGATGTGTTTCATCAAGTGGAAGGAACTCTACACTAAACACTTATAGCCCCTATTGAGATTAACGAGTTATCATGGTTAACCATGAAAAAAGAATAGTCCTAAGGCATAACTTTTGTTACACGATATTATTAATTTGGGATGAGACATGATATTATTTTGAAATAGTTGACCGATCAATGCATGACACCAAGATAAAAATAGGTCCTCGCGATATGTACAAATCGTTTCGTGGAATGACAATGATTTTGGTTGGTAATTTTAGATAAATATTTTAAATAATAAGGAAAAGACAAAATATGGTATTGTTATTTCTTCAATTAGTGTTGAGGCTTACTATGAATATGAGATTGGGGCATCTTATGTCCATCTTATGTATCCAACCATGCATATCTGTTCATGTCCTTGATAGATTTTGCATTTTTTTTTGTTAGATATTAGCTTGGGTGAATTTGGCTTCGGAGGTTTGCTAAGGTAAGTATAAGCTTTAAGGGTCAAAGAGCACTTAGAGAGGTACTTACCAATCAAGCACCAAATAGATTCTGACATTCACAACGAGAGTTGAACCCACTGTCTTGCAGGTGAGTCAACTCCTTACCAGCTGAGTCAACCTTCATTGGCAAACGTTAATACAACTATATAATTTATTTATTTTTTTACAAAAACTATACAATAGTATAACTAACTTTATAAATTATAACTTATGTAGATTTATATGTCAAATAACTTAAAAATACATTGATTTTGTGTAAAATGTATTTTTGTATGAATTAATTTTTAATTTAATTTTAAAATAAACTTTTTATTAAATTTTGTCGGTGCATTAATTCCACGTACTTGACACGGATATCATCCTTGTCTTAGTCAATTGTACATTAATTGTAATATTAAAATAATTCTTTTTCAAAATTAATAAAAGGAAATATATCTCACCATTCAAACTAAAATGTTTAAGAATTATGTTGTCAGTGATAAATGTTTCTCCCATGTTTTTTTTATATTGATGATAAGTGAGATGTATTTATTAATGTTTTTATTATAATTTATTTATTTTAATAAAATATGTTTCTCCTAAATATTGAAACAAATATCATTTTTCATTGGATTATTTAAAAAAAATCTCAGAGAAAGGTAGTTTCATTGCATCAAATAGATATGATGCAAGATAAAAGCAGCTGAACATCTTAAAAATTATTTTTAGTAAATGTAAATTAAATATGATGTAATGCGATAGTTATTCTCTTTTACGGTTTTTAGGAAGATAATAATATTTTTTAAGATAATTAGTATTATGCCTCAAAACATAAAATTGTGAAAACCGGTGGGTCGTTATTGTTTGGTGTGGAAAAAAGACACAAAAGAATAAAAAGAAATAGTGAACTTTCAAACAATTAATACGAGGCATAATTATATTTTTGCTCGTAATTAACTTTCATAGTTAAAGAATAGATAAATATCTATTTAGTGCTAACCTTTTGGTTTTATAGAGAGGTGATTCAGAATCGAACTCAAATTCTTCCGACGATTTATCATTTGGTGAAAGTCATTAACATTTAATTTTAATTGTTTGGTTGAATAATAAATTAATATATTATAACTATCGGTGACAAATATCTATCTTATGTTTTTTAAGTATTAGTGACAAATAATTATTCAATTTCCCTTCAATTTTTTTTTATCCAATTACATGAATGTTCTCCTATATCTTTTATGCATTAGTGATAAACATTTGACTCGAGGATTTTTTTTAATTCATTAGTAGTCTTAGTCAATCTTGTACATTAATTGTAATCTTAAAATAATTATTTTTCAAAATTAATAAAAGAAAAAGTATATCACCATTCTAACTAAAATGCATAACACAAGTTTCAATGTATCAATTTTTCTAAGCAAAATGTATCAATTGTTAAATTTCTTCTTATAGCCCTATGTGGGATTTTATTTAACAAAAAAAACTAGCTTCCATGTACATTCATTGACTATTTTTAGAAAAAAAGAATATTAATAATTCATTCAAATCCAACTTTTCAGGTTTTAATAGCAATTTTTTTCTTTTTTGGAAAAAATAACAAAAAAATGTACATTCATTGAGTAGTTTTAGAAAAAATAATATTAATAATTCATTCAAATCCAACTTTTTAGGCTTTAATAGCAATTTTTTTCTTTTTTGGAAAAAATAACAAAAAAATGTACATTCATTGAGTATTTTTAGAAAAAATAATATTAATAATTCATTCAAATCCAGCTTTTAGTCTTAAATAACAAATTTTTTTATTTTTGGAAAAAATAACAAAAAAAATAATCTTCCACGTACATTCGTTGAGTATTTTTAGAAAAAGGAATATTAATAATTCATTCAAATCCAAATTTTTAGCTTTAATAGTAAATTAATATTGTTTGTAAAATACAGCAATTAGTTGGTCAAAATATTAGTATATTTAGCAATTAGATATGATTATTTTAATGAACATTACGCGAATAAATAGATAAGTGATCTAAGCTTTTGGACACACCCACTCTGTTTGCAAGTAGTATAATAGTAATAGATAGTTTTTGGATTTATGCTATGGCAAATCCTAACTGCACATAGTTTGATTCTTTTTGTTGACCAAAGTTAGCTTCTGACACATTTCGTTCCCAATTTCCAATGTTTTTCGTTTTTTTTTCTTTTCAAGCGCGTTGAGTTACAAACCAAACCATAAGAGAGAAAAAAACACGTTTTTCTTTTCT
>Ga0315913_1005414_pt1 | contig 15494 bp, 4 predicted proteins | sample MpolsnodulesMG_FD_207736 | JGI IMG/M metagenome (GOLD analysis project Ga0315913, IMG submission 207736) | Medicago polymorpha root nodule microbial communities from Los Angeles, California, United States - small nodules | ecosystem: Host-associated > Plants > Roots > Nodule | place: USA... | reverse complement strand
AGGTGTTGTTGTAAGATGTGATAAGCCTCTTGCGAAGGATATTAGTCGTTACATATTATGGTGTAGCGCAATTTGTATGTTTTATCGGTGTGGTGTTTTAAAGGAGGTAGGTAGTTCTAGTGTAGGATTAATATGTAAGGCTTGCGTTGGTAATCCCTTGTGGGCATGATTCCATTGGTAAGTTTGGTTCGCTTAGTGTAATTTGGTGTACCTTTTCTTGCTAATGATGCTGAGTTTGGATGCCTTCAATAAAAATTTAGGTGAACATAATAGTATCCATTTAATTTGATTGGGTAGGTATTTCTCGTGCAATCAATCAATGTCATGACATATTTTTATATTAATAATTTTAAAATAAAATTCTTTCTCAAAAAAAAAATTTAAATAAAATTCAAATGTTAAAATTTTTTGTCCTCGAGGATATTGGTACCTAACAAAACTCTACGATATCTAAAAATTTATTGGTCATGATAATTTATGCTCTAAAGACACATGATTTCTATCTTCAATATACTGACAAGTTTGTTAAGGACACATGTAGTTTCTATATATATAATTGGAAGAAAGTTTTCTGGGCTATGACAAACTTTAACTAAAAATCATGGGTACCAAAATATGGTCACTGAATATGAGACGTTGTGATCATAATCTCATAATGTATAGAAATTACAAGCACATCTCTAACACCTATTTTTTTAATAAGTTTATGTACTAAGGTGACTAACGAAAATACAATTGATGACTGATTGTTGATTGCCCAACATTTTTAAGGACTAAAATGATGAATTAATGTGATACATGTAGATTTGCATTTACAATTTCAACACATTCAAAAACTATAATGATCCGACCTCACACATTTAAAGAAAATGATGGTTTATCCAATATCTAAATCGTATTGTATATCCAAAATTTAAGTTGTAATATAAGCACAAATTTGATTATCAAATAATTGAACTAGATCGATGAAATTTTGTTAAAATAATATATATAATCAAGAGTAGTGCTTGCAACACTCTTTTGAACATTCTCTCTAACAATCACTCTTTTATTGAGTTAAATCAATGTGGGTTCTATACTTTAAAAAAGAAACTCACATAAAATGATGGAACACATATTGATTTCACTCTATTCATCTTAATCGCTGCGGCAAATGATATATGTCGCGAGGAAGTTTCTCGCGAATGACTCGCCAAGATAAAATTGTAGTGGTAGAAAAGAAAAAAAAAACATAAAAAAAGGACCCATTAGCCATGCATGTCAGTTGCTACAATAAAGGAATGGCAGTCGGGATGTATGTAACATATTAAATTGTAGGTGCACATTTAATTTCGTCATATAGTTCCAACTTCCAACATATTTGAATACACGCGAAACATATAATGACCAAAACAATGCTTTATAAATAGCTTCGTAGCTTTGTCACAACATCACACCATTGGCAATAAAACAATGCATGTGTTTAGCATTGGAGAATAAATCGCATTCATATAGAAAACATATATAAAAAAGCGTACGAGTGATAATGTATGTGTTTGGTATTGGAGAAATATTTTGGGCCGTTCTTGTTTTCGTTGCAATCCATTATTGGAGGCTCAACAGAAACACACCAATCACAAAATGGCCTGTGCTTGGAATGCTACCTGGTCTCTTACAAAACGTATCCAACATTCACGGTTATGTAGACTTAACTTTAAAACAAAACGGAGGAACATTCATTTTTGAAGGACCATGGTTAACAAATATGAACATGGTTTGCACCAGTGATCCCAAGAACGTGCAACACATCACAAGCACGAAATTCGAAAACTACGGGAAAGGAAACGATTTCAGGGAGATCTTTGAAGTCCTTGGAGAAGGAATTTTTAGGTCTGATTCACACATTTGGAAGTATAACAGGAAGCTACTTCACTCAATTTTCAAGCAGGAAAATTTTCAGGTATTTATTCAAAAAACCGTTGAGAAAAAAATTTGTAGCTATCTTCTTGTATTTCTTGACCATGCTTCTAAAAATGGGGTGCAAGTGGATTTGCAAGATATTTTTCAAAGGTTAACCTTTGACAACATATGTTCTGTGGTATTAGGATTTGATCCTAAATGTCTTTCTATTGATCTCCCTGAAATTCCATGTGAGAGAGCCTTTACACAAGCAGAGGATACATTGTTCATAAGGCATCTTAAGCCAAAACTCTTGTGGAAGTTGCAGAATTGGTTTCAAGTTGGTGAAGAGAAACAGTTTATAAAGAATAGTAAATTTATTGATGAAATGTTGTATTCAGAAATCAAATCCAAAAGAGAAATGCGAGGAGAACAAAAAGTTGACTTGCTAGATACCATTATGAATGAAGTAGGAGATGGAGAAAATCTAATAGATGACAAGTTTTTGAGAGATACATCAATTAATCTACTTGCAGCTGGAAGAGATACTATTAGCTCGGGCCTTACTTGGTTTTTCTGGTTGGTGGCAACACATCCTTTTATTGAAGCTAAGATTCTTGAAGAGATCAAAGAAAATTTACCATCAAGAGAACATAGTTGGAAAGATTTAGGAGCAAAAGGGCTTAGCAAGTTAGTTTATTTACATGGAGCTTTATGTGAAACCTTGAGGCTTTATCCACCAATACCTTTTGAGCATAAATCTGCACAGAAATCTGATGTGCTTCCTAGTGGACATAGGGTTGAGTCAAATACAATGATAGTGTATTCTCTATACTCCGTCGGAAGGGTGGAGGAAATATGGGGAGAAGATTGCTTGGAATTTAAACCAGAGAGGTGGATTTCTCAGAAAGGAGGGATAATCCATGTTCCCTCTTACAAGTTCATTGCTTTCAATGCTGGACCAAGGAGTTGTTTGGGTAAGGATATAAGCTTCATTGAGATGAAAATGGTTGCTGTAGCAATATTGTTGAATTATCACATTCAAGTGGTGGAAGATCATCCCATAATCCCAAGTGTTTCTGTTGTCTTACACATGAAACATGGCTTGAAGGTTAATCTAAGAAAAAGAAGCATTTAGTGATAAGAGAGAGATCATTTCAAAATAAGTGCTACAAGTTATTATGTTTATTTCAATTAAAAAATTTACGTGGACACTGTTTCTTAATGTTTGTTTATTTGTTTTCCTAATGCCAAAGTATAAATATTGGTGTTGATTGTAATAAGCATTTAATTAATATATATTCAAGTATTTTTTTAGTTTATTTCTTAGCTGTTTTTCTAAATTAGTTGCAAGTTCCACAGCGGACATTCGACAATGCTATTTCAACCGCATTAGTTAGGTCCACGCAAGAAGTATGTTGACAATATGGTGATAATGATACAATGGCTCTTAACGTGGTTAGCAGCGCTTTAACTAACATAGGTAAAGCAGGATATGGCGGATTGGTTAGGATTTTTTGTTAGGTTTGTAGATTATAGTTGCCTGCATTTTGTTAAAACAAGTGTTCTAGCAAGATGTTGGACAAGATGTCTTGACATGTTGGTACCGCATCGTAGCGTACCTTGTTTCGCATTCTTGCAGTTTTGTTTTAAACACTAGATCTCAGAAGATACTATGAAGATTTGATTCACGTGGAGTGTTGACAAAGAAGCGTGTGTTCTAGAAGCATCAAGAGGTGGTTTTAGCTTTGCATGGTTCTTAAGTGTGATGTTGTAACATTTAAGGAAACAATATATATATATATATATATATATATGCTTCCAGAATTGTGTGATGAAGACCTTATTGGATCAGCTGTGTGTTTTAGCCCGATTTTCTCATCAAGCCCATGTTGTACTCTGGCTATATAAAGGAAAACTGTAAACCTAATGAACTCACTGAAGCCGCAATTGTCAAAGTGACTTTTAGGGTTTTAGTCTGTCAATAGTTGTTTGTGAGTCACTCTTGAAACACCTTGATGCTGGAGTTGAATTAGTTGAGTTGTAAGTTGTGAATAACTCGTAAGCTTTTAAGCAAGAGTGGATTGTGTTTCACGGGGTGTGTCTCCATTTCATTTGTAATTGTTGATTATCATTGGTGAGTGATTGAGGGGAAATGAGAGGGGCCTCATATCTAGATGTGTCTTGGATAGAAATTACACGGCTAGTGATTAGGTGCAAAGCTAGTAGAGCGAAGGTAGTTTATGCAAGCTTCAAACTAATATTATTATAGTGAATTTCCTTCCTGGCTTGGTAGCTCCTAGACATAGGTGACGTTGCACCAAACTGGGTTAACAAATAACTTGTGCCTTTTACTTTCTGCCTTTATTTTTAAGTTGTTATTTGTTGTTTGTGTTGTCACGAAGTCTTGACATTATTCTAGACTTTCCATGTGTCTTGACATCGTGCTCAACATCTTTTACAGTGCCAGAATTTTAATTTTGAGAGAAAATTTTAGTTTTCCTTCTATGGTGGTGTGGGTTGTCCAATATTTTGTATGCAGAAATTCATGTCCTTATGATTGGGATTAAGCTTTGCTGGGAAGCTGGTTATAATAATCTGGCTTGTTTTTCTGACTCTCTTCATGTAGTGCATTTAGTGTCAAAGGAAGTGTCGAGGCTTCATCACTATGTGAACCTCTTGGAGCTAATTCAGATGTATTTGCTGAAGTAGTGAGATATTTCCATTCATCATATTTTTAGAGAAGGAAACTCTTGTGAGGATATACTTTACAAAACGAGGTACTAATCATTCCGAGTCTCTTGTGATGGTGCATTAGCCATTACCATGTCCATCCTTAGCCTTACTAGTTGATGCTATAGGAGTGTCCTTTATTAGGACATAATTATTTTCTTTGCTTTTTTCTTTTGTTTTTTTTCCTTCTCTCATGTAACTAAAAAAATTAAAAATTAGTTAGTCTGTTTGAACATTGGTGTGAAGTTGGAAGGAAATTGGAAGATTAACATCAAGTAATAAGACTTTGAGTTAGTGTGATATGAATTGAAAAAATAGAGAGTGAGGTCCCACATAAAATAGAACACACACATTAGTAGTGTTTAAACTTTAATATTAATAGTTCGTGGGTATCACTTCCAATTAATTTAGCTTATGTTTGTTGCGTTAAGAATAAGAATTTAACCGAATTTCCTATCTTTCTTTCATTCATATCCAATGAGTTTGTTTCCTCCACTTTTGTGGGTTTGTTGTTTTTATCTTATCCACATGATTTGTTGAACTTATTAGTGGTTAAGTTTCATTTTGATCTCGCCGCAATTTTAGCTAAATCGGTTACAAAACCTCTATATAAATAGAGGACTCCACTCAATTCAAAAAATACATCAAAGAGTTTTATTGAGGTGTCGAGAACTCTTTCTCTCTTCTCCCTCCAACTTATGTTAATGAGCTATTCTTCTCCTCATCTCCATTTTTTGTCCCTTCGAAATTAAGAGTGTTCTTAAGATTTAGTCCCTATTCAGTATAATGTCCCTTCAAAATTAAGAAAGATCTTAAGAACATAGTCCCTTTGATAATATATGTCTCTTCGGATTAAAAAGTACTTATAAGATTGTAGTCCATTTTGAAATAAAAATGTCTCGTCATACTTAAGAATGATTTTAACAGTGTATATATATAAGTTAAAGCGTCAGAATGGTAATATCACCATATTTGAGTGGTCGTAGTACCATATTGATATTTTGGAGAACTTAGAGGTTAGAATGGTGATAACATCATATTTGAGTGGTGTTAACACCATAAAACACCATAATTGAGTGGTCACATTACCATAGTAGAGTGGTTTATGTATTAAAGAGTTGTCTTATTACAATATTGGAGGTGTAAATCTCGAACAATTTTCTACAGTTCAGTAGTTATCCACACAGTTGTAGTTGGGCTTGTTTTATGTTGGAGGCGGCGTATTTGATACTCTTTGCCTTGTACAATTTTGGGCAGTGTCATAAAACGCCTTAAAGAGAGCGATTGATCGTGACTCAACCTAGTAACAACTTCGGTACATATTCTCTTTCAAAATTGAATTTGGAAATTCAAATACAACAGTTTGAAAATCCAAAAAACAACATAGTCAATTACAACATATAGTTGATTTGAGTCATAAGTGACTGATGTTTTAAGTAGTGGTTAGCGGCTTTAATTCTAATTTTTCTATATTGAGAAAATTTGGTTAGGAGACGATATCCCATTTTGTATTCGACATGTTCTTCAACTAAAATTAAGCATTAGTGCATTACATTCACTACGCCAAAAAAGGGCTTAAATAGCGGGATTTTTTTGGCTATTTATAGCGCTATTAAAAAGGGCGCTGCTAAAGGTTATATAGTGTTTTTTAAGCAACGGGTGTTGTCTAAGGCAGGTTTTATATAGTGCTTTTGTCCTAAAGCGCTACCAAAGGATGCCTTTATATAGCGCTTTCAAAGAATATGCGACCTTTAACTTCCTAATGCCTACCTAAACCGCTGAACTGGGAACGAATTAATTGATATGTAGCGCTTTTTGTTACTAAATAAACGCTATATTTCCAGTAGCTACGATAGTGCTTTTAAACGTTATTTTAGGTTGAAGAATACATAGTGATTTCCAAATTAAGCGCTATCTATGTACAATTATTTATATTTCTTATTTTCTAATAAATATGTGCTAGCGTTTTAAGAATAAAATGCTATAAAAAGTAAGTATCATAGATTGTGTTTTTTTTGTAAAACTGCTATCTAATGCTTCCGTGTTACAATTTATAACGCTTTAGCGTTAAAAGCGCTGCTAAATAGGCGCTATTTTTTCCACATTTCGCAGTAGTGATTGAAATCTTTGTATCTGTAATTTTGTTGTAAAATATAAAATAACAAGTATTGCATCATGAGCAAATGCAGTTAAAGTAGTTAGTTAACTAGTTTACTTACACGCAAGTTATTTGTCTAAATCGTTAAATCTTATGATTAGGTAGTAGATGTACCATTGCTTGCTATACACTGTCGTTTGTGTATAAATAGACAATGTCATCTCTTGATCAATTAATGATAAAACTTCATTCATTCAATTCATAATATGGTATATCAGATTTTGTCTCATTTCTCAAAAGAGCAAGTTAGTTATGATCCTAACAGTTCTTTTCGTATTTTCCGATGCGATTTATCTTCGTTATTTTTTGCTCTGTTACTTTCATCAAGTTTTTCTCACTAATTTGTTTTTGGTTTTATCAAGTTTTTGTTGATTTTTTTGAATCCTTTTGATTTCGTCCATGCTATTCATCTAGTTTTGGTGAGCTACATTGTTGATTTTCATCACCTATTGGTGTATTATTCTTTATGTTCCCTAATTTTCATCGATTCTCATCAATATTTTTCGATTCTTTGTTCTTGTTATTCTGTGAGTCTACTTCAATTTCATCTTCAACATTTCTCCGCGCCAAATTCTAGTTCAAATTCAACGATCAACAACCAATTTTGATTCAATATTTTGTGTCAATCCAAGCAACCAAACTCTCTTATTGTTGCTCCTAATCTCAATGGATAGAATTATCTTGCATGGAGTCAATTAGTGCAACGCCCGTTGGGAGCTAAAACAAGATTGCTTTTTTGAACGGATCCACTCCCATTCCTTGTCAATTTGATTTGAATCAAGGTGTGTGAGAAAGTTGTAATCACCTTATTCATTCTTTCCTGATTAATTTTTTTTCAGAATTCATAGCACAAACCATTGTTTTTCATGAAAACGTTGTAGATGTATGGTATGGGAGGGTCTTAAAGAATGCTTTTCTAAAGATGATAGGATTCGTATATTAACTTTACATTCTGCAATTATCCATCTCAAACAAGGATTGAAATCTGTTTCGAATTATTTCATAGAGGTGAAATAATTGTGGAGGTATATGATGAACCAAAATGGGTTTTCTAGAATGTCTCTGAAGTTTTGATGATACCAAGTTATAAAAGAACAATTGGATATGTTAATATATGTTCAAGTGTGCAGGACGATAGAATTAAATTTAAACTGCTAAATCAAGTTTTGGTTATGAGAAAACAAGATCCTGGACATATTCAAGAGCATCTAAATCAAGTGAGAAGCTAAAGAATTGGATCAAACTCTGAAGAAGTCAAAACCCTAAAGGACAAGATGAATATGAAGAAGTGAAGCCTCTGAAGACAATTGGACTTTGGAGGCCACGTCGGCATCAGAAGACTCTGACGAGTTTTGTCATCTTCTGAAGGAAGGTCACTATCGGACTATTATACTACAGTTTGTCTTCTTCTGACCGCGTGTAAAAACAAACAAAAAAATGCAATGACAAAGGGAATGAAACGAATAATTCTAATTGAAGCAAATGAATTTCAAATGACCTTTCAACAACATTAACCAAATCAAAACACATTCTAACGTCTATGATTAAGCTTCACAAAGACTTAAATTTATGCGTTGTCACCTCTCCAACGTCTCTATGTCCCCCTATATAAGAAGTTGAAAACTTGAAGAATAATAAGTTCAACAATGTTACCATCAACATTACTACAATCCTCTAGAAAATACATTTCATCGTCATTGGAACTCACACTCTCTATGTCTCCATTATCCAACAACATCATTGCTCTTTTATTTGGACATTCATTGGATTGATTCTACACGGCAAGGGTTTTAGGATAACTTTAGTGAATTGAACTGCAAGGACAATGGGGTATAGAAATACTAATAAATAAGAATTTCAAGGAAGTGGAAGATAAGAGACAAATTCAATGAAATGGAACAGATGCAAAAATAAAACAAGGATTTGACATGGGAATTGAAACAATGAAAGAAAACGAGGATTTCCAAAGGAAGTAATACCAATATAAGGGTTGTAAATCACCACGGAAGTTAGAGTTAGATCAATATAGTATCTTACCCTTTTCCAATTTCCGTAATGTTACTTTCTTTTTTCTCCTTTTTTTTGTTTATACATTTTTTTCCTGATTTTTATTTTTTTTTTGAATTTGTATAATTTTTTTTAATTATAGTGTAGGTAAAGTGATATTGATGCTAGATATAATTGAGAAAATAAATATGTCTCAAAAATAGGGGATTGTGTATCTGATCACAGCGACCCTAGTTTTTTAGTGAGAGAAACTTCAACTTCTCTCTAAACTTTCTTTCTCTTTCATTCATCGAGGAGAGGTGGTTTTAGGTCATTTTTTTACCTAAAATCATCCCTCTACATTTTTTTCTATTTTCTTTCAATCTAAATAAGTGGTTTTCACATATATCAAGTTTTCTTTTTGTGTTTTTATGATTTCGTCCTCTAATTGTCGCGTTGTGTTGTTAGTCGTCTTGTGCGCGTTTGATTTCGCGTCTTGTCGCGGTGTTCGTTTAGTTCCTATTGAAAGATCAACATCAATCAATTACAAATTCAATCAATGATTTAGGCGTCAACATTGCAAATCCGAAAGCATGGGTATTTCAGTGATTTAGATTTTATCATATTATTTGTAGGCATTTTTCCGTTGTATGCTATTAACTTGGGTGCTGTGAGTTTGTTCGCAGATTCATCATTTACGTTTTTAACGATGTTTGTATCTGATATACTCTATCAATTTAAATGAATGAATATCATTTTGTTTTTGTCAAAAAGAAATAGAGAAAAAGATGACACAGTATCACAAACAATAAACAACAAGAAAAGATTTTTTATTTTTTTTTGTATCTTTGAGGAAAGATGACACCACACACACATATAAAAGAAAATGAGCAACAATAGAACAATATATTTTTTTGTTTTTGTTTTGAATAAGATAAGGTAATAGATGATAGATAACACCTGATTTCAAAAGTCTAATCTCTGATGTCAATTTATAAGTCGTCGATTAGGATCGTCTTAAAAACATGCAAGGATTTTGACCCTAATTGCGATATGTCGGTAGAACCAAATTTATCACAATATAGAACAAAGGAAAAGTTCGCACAATATAGAAAACTCTCAAATTGATTGATCTTCAAATTATGATTTGAAAAGTACATGAGTTTCTTATTTGTAGCCTAAACTTGAAAAACAAAAAATAAATTTCCACTACCATGCATTTACCAAATGCGTTGATAAGTGCATGTTTATTATCTAAAAAAATAATCATTATCATGATTTAAATTCTCATTAGCCATAATAATGACTTAGAGCACAGCTATGAAGCATTTAAGGAAAAAACTGAAAGAAAAAATAAAATAAAATAAAAACATGGAAAAAAAAACTATTTTTTATAATATTTTAATCTTAAAATTTTGTTAAATTTAGGCTAAATTACACTAGGGGTCCTTTAAGTTTGAGGTTTGCAACATATTAGTTCTTTAAGTTATTTTGGTCACATATAAGTCCTTTAAGTTTGATGTTTGTAATAGATTGGTCATTTAAGTTATTTTGGTCACACATAAGCCCTTTAAGTTTGTAAACGTTTTCAATTTAGTCGTTATGTTAACCAAAACGATGATGTGGCAGAAGGACTAAATTGAAAATGTTTACAAACTTAAAGGACTTACGTGTGATTAAAATAACTTAAAGGACCAATCTGTTACAAACCTCAAACTTAAAAGACTTATGTGTGACCAAAATAACTTAAAGGACCAATCTGTTACAAACATCAAACTTAAAGGATCCCTGATGTAATTTAACCTTAAATTTAATATTATTTTATTTTTGGCGGTGGTCAACGTCGGTGCTCCACCGTCTGATACCGTACATGTAATATCCTGCTTAGCAGTTTCACGGTGTTTTATCAAAGTGCTCCACCATCGTCGGATACCGTACATGTAATATCCCGCTTACCAGTTTCACGGTGTTTTATCAAATAATGTAGATTGTGCGTTTAAGGCTAAGGGTTAGTTTGGTACTTTCATGTAAGGGGTATATAAGTGAGTTTTGTCCCAAACATTTCATTCTTGCTTGAAGTTCCTCTCTCGAAACTTCAAGAATCAGAATTCTCTCCCTTTCCCTCTCTAGAATTCCGAAACCCTCCCTCCCCTCTTCACTCAATCTCTTCTAAGCACTACTCTTGTAAAGATCATGGCTTAGTATCAGTTTTAACGCACATGCTAAATATTCTAGACATGTTTAGTATGGGTGTTACAGTACATCACCGCCAATGTTGTCGGAGATCCGTTGTCGGCCACCGTGACTCACGTAGAGAATCGATGTGGTCAACGTTCGTCAACGGTGGTAGTCACCGGTCAACGCCTATGCACCATCACTTAGTTTTGGTGTGATGCGAAGTTGAAAAGTACCCCATCACTTAATAATATATATTTAATTTTTTTAAGTATACATTTATTTTTAATATCTGTTTCGGACTTGAGAAAAAGAAAATTGTTTTGGGCTTTTTTTAAGTTGATCATTTTGGCTTTATACACCAATTTATTAACAAAATAATTATGCAAAACAAATTAAAGAAAGCATATCTTATTAGACGGATTGACGGATATCCATCCATAAAAGTCTAATAATGGATGGATTGGAAGTACATTATACTTAATGGATGGATCAGATGGTTATTTTTCAACATAAATATTAGTGGATTTTAATGGACCAATTGATTTTTTTATCCATCCATCATGATCCAAATCCATATTCATTCGATCCATTCATTTTGCCATCCCTAGTTTGTACAACTGTAGGCAGACAAGATCAGTGGCCATGGCAGTTAAGGTTGCGATTATAGGAATGATCCGTCCAACAATAAACTTGGCTTTAAGCTTGTCAACCTCATAAATGTTTTGATTTTGAGCCCTTATATATCATTATCAAACAGTATAGTTAACTCAAATCTAGCTTCAATCAAATAACCTAGATTATCCAATTGAAGTTTAATCTATTGAGGAAGCTTAAAGAATCTACATGCTCGATAAATGAAGCTTAAACATGCTTAGACAATCCAATACATTCTCGATCAGTGAATTCAATACATGCTCGAAATATTAAAATTAGGAATCAGTAATCAAAGTTAAGAATGAACTTGAAATTAAATCAGAAATATCAAATCTAAACAAGCAAGATATAAAATCAAAAATCAAAACCCTAAATGAAGATTATGTGTTCAAAACTAGAAAAATTGACTTGAAATTAAGAAAAGTACATATAGAGGAGCTACATAGCGTAGATTTGTGAGATTTAGAGTGTTTCTCAAAAGATTTAGAATTGAAAGTGTGACTTCGGAATCGACGAATGATTTGGATCGGCAAAAGATGCATAATCAATTTTGGAAAATATTGGGTCAAGAATAGAATGAAGAATCTATCAATCAACCAATAAACCTGTGAAGAGTCGATCGATCTAAGAGTTTGGTGAGTGATGAGTGAAGGTTGCGGTCGTGATGGCGAGCTTCACACACCTTCTGGAAGATTCTGGCACAGAGTGACAAAATCGCCATTGTTGGTTTGATTGTGAAGTTTAGATCGAGGATTGGATGGCAATGAGAGAGAGAGAAAGTGAATCAAAGAAAGGGAGCAATGGAGAGAGAAAGAGTTGAATGAAGAAAGATAATGTGTGTTTTCCTTCGACGATGACATGTTTGTGAAAAAGAAAAGAAAATAATAAAATTTTAATGTGATTTATCAAAAATAAAATGAAATTTGGTTTAAAAAGAATAAAATGAAATTGGTATACATCTCAAAATTAGTCAGGTCAAATGGTAGCTAATTGATTTAATATTAACTACCAATACAGTTCATAGCAAGTTTTCGGTAGCAAATCTTGTTTTTTCTTGTAGTGAACTCATCCTTACAAAACCTGCTTTTAAGGTAAGGAGTGCATCCTCTTTATAAACTCTTCTCAAGAGTTTTATCTATCTGATGTGGGACTATATCCATCCACTTAAAGCCAACACAGTGAAGGTGTTGGAGGCTGCAATGAAGGAAAACCAAATGTCGCGGTTTAGGCGACTAGGACCGGACCACAATAAAGACAGAATTTCCAACAGCCACCAATTTTAGTCCTTACTTTAGTCAACTCATGAAATTTTTCAAAAATGGGTAAAATATTATGAGAATCCTCTAAAAAATATAGAATTTTACAAAACATGACCTAAATATGTTTTTTTTTTTTAAGAAAACTAAATATGAATTTTTATGTTTTCGGCGCTTAAAAATTCATATTGACTTCATGTTTTGTTAAAAAAATCTATTTTTTTTAGTGATTTTTATAATATTCTATACATGTAAAAAATTTATTAAAAAATAAGGTTAAACATGAATTGACTAGAAAGTAAGGATCAACTGTAATGATGAAAAATCTCTGAGACTAAACGTGTAACAAAAGCTTTAGGGGTCTAAAATGAAAAGTTAATATATTTATATGGATAAAAAAAACATATATAATCTTGTAATTAATTAAGTTAGAAAATTTTGTCAAAAAAAATTAAGTTAGAAAATTATACTATTATTATAAATTTATTTGTGGTTTTTTTATTTTAACTAAATTTGTTTATTGTTTTAAGGGTTAGATATGATTTTTGTCCCTATAAATATGTCAATTTTTCGTTTTAGTCCCTTTAAAAAATTTCTTCAACTTTTAGTCCCTAAAAGATTTTACATTTTCACTTTTGGTCCCTCCTTTAAAGTAAACTCATATGTAGAAATCAAATTTTTGAATAAAAATTTGTAGAAAATTCATAATATTATAAAAATCTCTCTCAAAAAAAATTGAATTTTTTAGCAAAAAATGATTTCTTTTTTTTTTTTTTGGTCAAGTAGCCTAGTGGCTAGAGCTCACACAATTTAATTGTGGTAATTGTGGAGAAGTGGAGTGTCCGGGGTTCGAACCCCGGCCCCTGCACATAATATGCAAATATCCTACCCATTGAACTAAGCTCACGGGGATGAAAAAATGAATTTAATATGAACTTTTATATTTTTTGAGGTTAAAAATTAATATTTAAATTTTGTATGGTTAAAAAATTCCAATTTTTTTGAGATTTTTTTACACGATATTCTATACATTTATGCACAATTTAATTAAAAAATATTAAAGTTAACTTAAAAATATGAAACAAAAGTATTAATTGGAAATTTTATAGGAATTAGAAGTTGAAGGGAAATTTTAGAGTGATTAAAACGAAATATTGATACATTTATAGGGACCAAAATTATATTTAGAAAACGCATTAAACCTAATCCCGCCTTCTATATATAAACCTCCTCCAGAATACGTTCTGTATCCCTAGGTTCATTCGATTTTAGGGTTCGCTAGTTTTCTTTTATCTACTGCTATGTGTTTATCAAGAATTTCACACTTCTTTTGAATCAATCTTCTTTTATGGATCATCGACAATGACAATTGCTTGTATAGTTTTTGGTTATTGTTCTTCATATCATGTTGATCGTTAGGGATATGCTTTTCTCGATTTTAAATATCAAAAACTATGAAGCACTGACACCACACCGACACCATTAATAATTTTTTTAAATTATATAATTTAGCGTAATTATATATGTTGTTGCCATCGGTATCAGCCACCAAGACACACCTGATCGGTGGAGTGTCCATGCTTCATTCAAGAATCAAGAATTTGAATAAATTTTCGATACAATTCTTCATTTGATAATTGGAGATGTTATCTGTTTTTGCAGCGATTTGAGAAGTCTTGTACAACAAACAAGAACAGAGAACAACGGCTCTAGATAGATAATTGATTTTCTACATTGAATAGTTCTTTTATTATTTTAATTTTAATTTTATTTTAAGGTGTTTCCAATTGAGTTTTAGATAATGGTAATGTTTTTTTGAAACTTGATTCATGATTTTCACCCTTAATGTTGAATTGTGAATAATGGATTTGCATTTTGATATGCTATTTTCCGATTGCAAGAGTTTCAAAGTTCTCTTGACTATTCTTATATGGATTGGTTATCAAGAACATTTGTATAGTGTTTGGATTATTGGATATAGTTCTTCATATTTGGATAATCAATATATGCATTTATCCATTTTGCAGCGACCCGAATGTTGAATACCTATAACATTTTGCAATTCTTGTTTCTTGACATAACGGATAAGAACGAGTTTCGTCACATGGATAGATAAATTGAATTTCTTCAAAAGAGTCGCTCATTATTTTTATGGAGAATGCAAATGAGGCATAAAAAGGCATACAAATTGAATTTTGAACTTGTTTTTCTGGATGCAGCAATATGGTTTGTCTAACTAATAACCATCTTCATGGTATGGAGCCTTTTGCGTTTTGATTTGGTGATTTCTATTAAATTCTTTTCATTTTCAATATTTCTTTATTCATTATGAAAGCATTTTCCTCCTCTTGTTTTTAATCTTCATGTAACACATTCTTATTGTTTTCTGGTTGATTATTTCGGTTTCTTGATTCTGAGGTTTTGATCTTGGTGTTTGTTGTTCTTATTTTAATGATTTGTTACTATTTATGTGTAAGTAATCCTTGATACAAAAAAAATAAAATAGATATAAACTATGTTGATACTATTACTTTTGATTTTGGGATTTGCCTGTTAGACATACAAATTGAATTTTGAACTTGCTTTTTGTGCAGCCTTCGTAGCATATATTCTAAAGTTTTGATTTGGTGATCTATAGTAAATTCTTTTGG
>Ga0315913_1005411_pt1 | contig 15501 bp, 7 predicted proteins | sample MpolsnodulesMG_FD_207736 | JGI IMG/M metagenome (GOLD analysis project Ga0315913, IMG submission 207736) | Medicago polymorpha root nodule microbial communities from Los Angeles, California, United States - small nodules | ecosystem: Host-associated > Plants > Roots > Nodule | place: USA... | reverse complement strand
ATGAGGCAAGGCAGCCACCAGAATGCCTCTGATCAGATGATGTTTCTTATAAAGCTTTTTATGTTCAGTGGTGTGAGTTTTCCTATCAAGAGCAACACCTTCTTCATCCAATCTCAAATTACCAACACCTTCTTCAAGAATGTCCCACAACTCCTCATCCATTCCTATAATGTGACTATACATCTTGGTTTTCCACCAAGAGAACATTTCTGGGGCACCATTAAACATGGGAGGTTTGTTGTGATTTGCAGATCTTTCATGTTTGCTGATGTTGCTGCTGTAGTCATATGGAATAGCAGCTCCACCAGAACCAGAGCCAGCGCTAGAGCTAGAAGCTTTTTCCCCAGACATGTTTTTCTCAGATCTTATTGTAACACGGTTAAGTGCTAATTTCAGAGCCAGAAGCTCTGATACCAACTGAAGGTGAGAAAAACCACAAGAGGGGGGGGGGGTTGAATTGTGTTTTTGGAAACTTCTTCTTTTACGTTCTAGATAACTGTCCTCAAGTTAAACTACTCATTTAAGCTCATTTGAACCCTACTCAAGTAGGTATAGGGGTTAGGGACTTTTAGAGGTGCAAACGGGGCCTTAAAACGCGAAAAAATCAAGTTCCAGAACCATACGGCATGTGCACAAAAGTGAATGGTCGTGCACTTTAAAGCGCACGGTCAGAGGAGAAAGATCACGGTCGTGCGCCCATGGAAGCAGGCCATGCGTTTTCTGCAGAAAATGTTCGCGCGTAAAAATCCCTTCGTAGCTATGTTTTCGGTCCCGTTTTTGCCTATTCATTTGTAACTCTAAAACCTATAATTCTCTCCCAAAAAATATAGCTTTTTACTTCAAAAACAACTTAATTTCAACCAGCCAAAATGACTTATTTTCAAAAGTGCTTAAAAAACGACTTTTCGCTAAAACCTAATTTCTGCCAAACGATTCCTCAACAAAACTTATTAATAAAAAACAGAAGTTTAACAAACTTCAATTCATCATATTCAATTCATTCAACTCATTAAAATCCATCAAAACCATAATTTACCTCATTTCACCATTTTCACCAACAACACAACAACAACTTCACATCAAACATGAATAAACTCAGGGGGGGTGGGGTTGAATTGTTTTAGCTTTTTCTTCTTTTTAAACTAAATCCAATGTTCAGAGTCTGATAAAGTTCAGATTTTGGAACAGTGTTCAGAGTCTAGTGGTTTACACTGATTTTTGGTAAACAACTGCTGGTTTAAAATTAATTACTTGCAAGATCAACCAGTGAATCTTAAGGACAAATTGTGCTTTTTATTTTGTAGAAATTCATGATTGTTCTTCAATAGACATAAAAAGATTATGAAGATAATTGTCGAATCTAACTTAGTTAAATCCGTCGAAGTTATTTTCAGAACGAAAATAAAAGAGATTGCTTGAAATAAACAAGTAAATTGCAAAGATACTTAAGAAAACAAACTTAAATTGCATTGATTGAATGTAAATTGGTACACATGTTCATACATTGCAACTTCTGACTCGTTTCTCTCTTGAATGCGGATAGTTTCAGTGTAAGTTTTTTGTATGATTGAATTGTGACCACTTTCCATTACGAAAAACTCCTATTTATACTAATAGAAATAACTACCAACATCAAGATTTGAAACTACAACTGCTAAAAACGGACAACATATTCGTTCGATTTGAATTTCAAACATCTACTCTTGGAAATATTTGTTGCTTGTCTTTATCCAAAACGAACTGCGCTTCGATATTTTTCGCCTGTCGAACCGAAATCCACACTTCGAGCATTTCCAGCAAGTCCAACCTTCAATCAAATATAGAGACATTAAAAAAGATACACACACACACACACACACACACACACACACACACACACACACACACATATATATATATATATATAGAGAGAGAGAGAGAGAGCAATTATACAGGTTCCTTCCACAATCCGAAAGTAGTCTTGTCCCCCTTGCACTTCCAAGGAGAGTTCACTAAAATATATCTGATTACAAATGCTCAAGCACACAAGCAAGAGATTTCCAATGCTCAAACACAAAAGCAAGAGACTTCTAAACAAACACAATTACACAGAAAAAATGTTTGAGGTTGAACACTAGATATACAATCAGTGGTATTCACAATACAAATCAGATTAGACTCTTAAGACTCTAGAATTTCTAAGATATGGAAGTTTATAAGAAATTTTAAGTGAACTTTGATGCACAACAATTTCATCAGAGTTTTGCCACTGTGAAAATGTTGTCGAGTCTCTCTTACAATCTTCAAAACTTCACTCCTTTATATAGAGGCGTGAGAGATACGTTGAGGATTGCCACCACATGAAAAAGAGTCGTTGTTGAAACTTGATCATCATCAATGATCTGTTGCTTGATTTGGTTATTGTCCTAGGAGGGAATAATTTGAAATTCATTCATTGTTTGGAGAAATAACCAGCGTAGACACAGTTGTAGCATTACTATGTGCATCGAATGTAGTGGAGTAGTGGTTGTACAATTGTACTATGTCCTTTTTTTGCGCTCTTCAATGGATAAACATCCAATGTCTTCTAATTCCTCTGAAATAGTTGTTGCTCCATGCTTCTATTCCTTCTGCAATCTTGTGTCTTCAGAATAACAAACTTTAACTAACTGCAGCTTCTTGACTTCAGACTCTGATGAACTTCAGACTCTGATGGTCTTCGGACGCTTGATGACGTTAGACTCTGGCAGTCAGCTTCTGATGAATCTTCAGACTCAGACTTGCAACATAAGCTCCCTTTGAAAATTCCATTGCTCTCTTTTGTTCTTCCAAAACCAATATCTTGTTTTGAGACTTATAAATTTTTAGTCTATGGTCTTGCACACTTGAACAAATATTAGCATATCCAATTGAGCTTTTAATACTTTGTGATCATCAAAACTTAAAGGTAGTAATGTTAAACACATTTTGTTCCAACACTCTAGCCTCCTCTTCGACTTGATCTACTTTCTCTCTCTACCTCGCTCAAAATATTTTGTGAAGTGAATGAATGCGAAAACCTAATATCCTCTTAAGTGTTATGTTTATATATCACCATCCAATTGGGCTAAGTTTCTAATTGTCATAATGGGCTCAAATCTTTACTAACTAATTCACAAAGGTTACTACTCACTTAAACCGTTAAAACATTGGATAATTACCGTCTATAATTAATTACCCAGCGTTTACGTGAATCGAGCTGCCAAAGGACTCTGTATATGCTTCAGAACTAGCTATTTACAACATTGTTAGGTTCCACAACCCCAATATTTTCCTTTTAAACAATCTAACGTTCCTTGACTAAAATTGGTTCCTCATCATCAATTGGGTCATCTTCGACAATAATAAGCACATCTTCCATGGACTTGGAAGTTTCAGCCTCCACCTCAAGTTCTGCATTAACGGTTACTTGCGCATTAGAACAAACACCAACACTAATGCCTGCAGGGTTTTCCTTTTCTTGCCAAACCTGAACTGTCTGCGCATTAGAAAATAGTTTATAAATATACATGGTTTGGTTTATCAAAATATCCGACCACGCACACCAAGCCTCAGAATGACAGATTTGGACCACTAAATTATTACCACCCGAAACACTGTCGACTATCTCTTTCTCTTTTTTGGATCAATTTAATTTAATTTCTTTTATCAATAACTATCTCTTCATTCGATTTAGCACTCTCAGCTAGTTAACAGTATACTACTAACTCACTTTAAAGAAAAAAACTATACTACTAATTACAAATTTCCTCAAGCTTTATTACTGATCAGCCACTTTCTTAAATCCTAAAATGATCCGGATCTTACATATATTATGCATTGTTCCTACCAACTAAGCTAAACTTACGAGGACAAAAAAAAATTGGTTAGTTAAAAACGTTTGCATTAATTTGAAACTCTTTTTTTAATAAAATTAATTCTATAAAACTTGGAATTTTGGTTTAATTAATAATTAAAATAGATCGAATTGAAACATGGATTATAAAAAAGGATATACTTTAAGGATTATCTAAACAATAACTTATAAAAAAAAAAGTTATTTAACAATGATGTTCATATTCTCTTAAAAAATATGTGTTGCAAGATTCTGTTAAAAAATATGTGTTGCAATATTGAGATATTATTTATAAGATATGTTACAATTTTAATGTCTAAGCACAAGGCTGCGTCTATATATATGTAGACATGTTGGTCGTATAAATTTGAAGAAAACATAAACCCTCTCGATATATAAGAAACTTGCACCATCCCTCAATATTTTTCCTTTCATCTTGTCAATTAGTACCATAGCAAGTTAATATGGTTATTCGATTGTTGCTTCTTGTGCTTATTGGGTTGGTAGCAACGAGAACCGGTATGCATCTTATCTAGTCTTGATTTTTGATTCTTTTGCCTTTTTTTCTAAATATGAAATTATGGTTTATGAACTTTTTTTTAGTAGTATTTTTTTTTATTTTAGTAATTATTTTTTATCACCTTGAAAGTAAGTGAATTTATTTGTTGATTTCCATTCCTTCAGAATATGTGTGTGCCATATGAAACGAGCAAATTTTAGTTTTTGTTTCATTAATTATTGGGTTAAATAAGTTTTTCATCTATATTAATATAGTGAAATTTGTTTTTAGTTGTCGTAAAAAAACATGTTTTGGTCCCCATAAATTTTTTTCTACCTGCGGTTTTAATCCCTTTTAAATTAAAAGTTTTGGTTAATTATGCTTGCATACGTGTCAAAAACATTATAAGAAACTTTTTTTATAAAAAATTATATTTTTTTAATATGTAATAGATTAAGGAGTTATTTTTCTAAACACTAAAAATTCAAGATTAAAGTAATGAAAATTTGGACATAAAAAATCAATTTTTGAACTAATTTTTTGTGGAGGAACTTTGTATAATATTCTAAATAAATATGTAAAAAAAAAATTGACTATACTTTTAGGTACAAAAAACTTAATTTTATATTGACCAAAAAACAACGACTAAAAGTATGTGCCGAAAATTTTATATGGATCATAATATGTCACTTTTTTTATATTGACCAAAAACAAAATTTACCGTATTTATAGAAACTAAAAACTTATTTGACTATTAATCGTTTTTATTGATCTTTCACAATTTTCATTATTTAATGTCGGCTAATTAGACACCATTAGACACTCAATAGGAGAAACTATTTCCAAAAAAAACAGTAAGACGAAGAATTGTGATTCTTGCTCAAAAAAAAACTTTGAAAGCTAAAATTTACACCTTTTACCATTTCTTTTGACTAACAGTTTACTCCTTTACTAAAATCTAAAACATGTTAACATAGTTTTAAAAGGAACAAAATAAAAAGTTTATCAACTTTATGAAGATAAAATAACAAACATATTCGACTCGTCTTATTATTTTAATTTAATGCAGGAGCACAATCAATCGGAATAGGAGTATGCTATGGTCGAGTGGCGAACAACCTGCCTCCTGCTGAAGAAGTAATTGATCTTTACAAAGCTAGTGGTATTGGAAGAATGAGAATATATGATCCTGATCAAGCAACATTAGAAGCCCTAAGAGGATCCAACATAGAACTTGTCATTGGAGTCCCTAATGAAAACATCAAATCAATTGCCAATAGTGTTTCTTCAGCTACTTATTGGGTCCAAAACAATATATTAAAATACTCCAAGGATGTCAAATTTAGATACATTGTTGTTGGGAATGAAATAGATCCTAGTAATGATCCAACATCCATATTTGTTCTACCGGCAATGTTGAACATTAATGCAGCACTTGCATCTTCCAACTTACAGCATCACATCAAGGTTTCAACCGCTATACAAATGAATTTGTTGGGAAGTTCCTATCCTCCATCATCAGGTGCATTTAGCACTTCTTCCATTTCATATATAACTCCAATAGTTAATTTTCTTATGGATAATGAGGCACCACTTCTTGCAAATGTGTATACTTATTTCAGCTACATACATGACCTAAAAAGCATTGACCTTTCTTTTGCTTTATTTACTTCACCAAATGTTAAGGTGAGAGATGAAAAGTATGAGTACCAAAATTTATTTGATGCAACATTAGGAGCACTTTATGCAGCTCTTGAAAAAGTTGGTGGTGCAAATTTGAAAGTAGTAGTATCAGAAAGTGGATGGCCTTCTCATGGTGATGTTGCTGCATCAGTTGAAAATGCACAAATCTACTATAAGAATTTAATTAAGCATGTTTCTATGGGGACTCCTAATAGGCCTAATCAAGCATTGGAAACTTATTTATTTGCCATGTTTGATGAAAATCAAAAAGGACCTGCTGAAACAGAGAGGTATTATGGTTTATTTACTCCTGATAAACAACTCAAGTATCAAATCAATCAATTACTTAAGCCATCTTACTCTACAAATTCCTCTTCTTCTGAATCGGGTGAAGAAATATCTTATTTTACAAGTTCCTCTGCCAGTGAGTCTAGAGAAGGAGTAGTATTCTTTTTGTGTTTCACTTTGTTATTTCTTTACTTTGTTTAATTAGCAAGCAATTTTTTTTAGTTTTAGACAAGATTAATGATTCATATTGAGATATTTTTTTGTCATACTAAGTTTATATTAAGATCTTTGTCTTTGTATTCTTCAAAAAGTATTTGGTATGAGTAGATAAAGAGTGAGAAACGAGAGTGGACAAGAGAAGATTTTGTTAAGAATGAAATGCATTAGCTTAGGTCGATACACAAACAAGCAACATCAAGTATTTCACATCTACAATAATCTTACAGAATCAATACCGCCAAAAAGATAAAGGTTAGACGCATGAACAAAATTTACAACGTTTTCGGTCTTTTTTCATTGAATTTTTATGTGATCAAGGTTCTCAGAAATGGTTCTCATTCTCGGTCGCAATTCTGGATCATGTTCTGTGCAGTTCAGTGCAACATGAAACGCTGCAACAACTTGTTTTTTAGCATTAACCTCCGGCAAAAGTGCTGGATCTATGATCTCTGACAAGGGCTGTTCCTCCCGGAATGCTTTCCTCACAAAACTCTCTAGCTCCTTTTGATCATTTTCTGGTCCTAAATCCGGCAACCGACCTGTCAAAAGTTCTAACAACACAATACCGAAAGAATACACATCGCATTTTTGAGTGAACTTTCCACCAGACATCCGCACCTCAGGTGCCATGTAGTTCTTAGAGTTAGCAGCAACTTTGGAACTCATTGCTGAGAGAACAATAGACTGGTTTGAGTTCTGCCGCTTATGTGTGAATGTGGTAGACTTTAAGGTACCTAAACAAAGACGAGTAAGTCCGAAACCGGATATGTAAGGATGGAGATCATCGTCCAATAGTATTTTCGTTGATTTTATGTTTCCGTGGACAAACTTCCTACCACTAAACTCATGTATGTACATCAATCCCCTTGCAGTTCCTTGAGCAATTTTTATTCTTGCTGCCCATGATAATGGTGGCAATGAATCGGATGGTCCGCCTGCAACCAAACAGCACCAATTACCAGCAGAGTTTTAAGTTGTTGATATAACATAGCATAAATAAATTGTAAAGGCAAACATCAATCTAAGTAGGAATTCTCTGTTAAAGAACTAAAGATGACATTTATTTTGCAAAACTGTAACAACCGAGTCACAAAATGCAAAAATATCAATACTTTGAGGACCACAATATATTCCTAGAGCATGGCATTAAGTTCACTAGTGAATGCCACCGGAAACCAACAGAGACGAAAATGTTCATAGTGACCCATTATCTAACAAGAAAGATTTCGATCGTGATTGCATTGGAAACCATGGGATTTTCAGTCACTCAAATGATGTTAATACAAACAAACTTTTTTAACTTAACATTAAATCTGCTCATAGATTTTCAGTCACTGAAATAGGGTCAATCCAATCCAGTTAAATTTTCGAATTTAACACTAAATCTGCTCATGGATTTTCAGTCACTCATATAGTCAACTGAGGTCAATACAAATATAAAATCCAGTTAAATTTTTGAATTGAAGCAGGACCACAAAAGTTACTTTGGATGAACGTGTATTATGAATACTAGAAACAAAAACAAAGACAATACCAAAAATGTACCTACATAGAGCTATTTGTGTGATCATGGACAAAATCCATTATAAAAGGGAATTTAGTTCTCAAGTAAGGACAGTAAAAGTAAAACCAGTGGTCCCCAAAAATATATAGTGCAAAGATGCACATCATCATCACGGCCACAATCACATGGCAACATCATTAGCTCTCAAAAGTAAAAAACAAGAATTTGAAGCCAGCCACACTGTGACAACAATGTGCACTCACAATGAATAGTATTTTGTCACCTACTCGTACCAAAACCAAATCACAAGTGACACTGTACTACTAAGTGTTTGATGTACAGTTGATTTGGTTACAGCTGAGTTTAAAGTAATGTTTCTTTAAAAAGACTTAGAGGTAAAGTGGCTTTTGATGATTTTTACTCTATAAAGTTAGAGTGTAAATTAGTGTAAAATTTTCAAATCAAACCAAAAGTTAGTCATTATCACATTACAACATCTAGTCAAACTAAGGTTTATAGATGGCATTAACTTTTGTTTGAGGAAGACCAAACACATAGGTTTTCACTATGATTAAGTTTAATGGGAATAAACAAAATCAATTCTCATACTATAGAACCAAACACTAACTAAGAAGAAAACTCAATGTAGCAAATACAAGCAACTAAATCCATTTCTAAATCCATTCCAAACTACAAGAATTTGCAATGAGAAACAAACATTGTCATCCAAATTAAGCATTAATCATAGATTTGCACAATTTGATCAAAACAAAGTCATAAATTTTCACATTGAAATCAGAATGCAGACTAATTAAACAAAGAACTAAAAAGTATGAGAAGTGATACCATGCAAAGCAGTGTGCAAGCTTCCATTGCGAATGAAATCAGTGATGAGAAGTTTCTCATCACTAGCATAGTAATAAGCTCTCAATGGCACAACATTAGGGTGTCTCAGTCTCCCAATAGCCTCCACCTCAGCCTCAAATTCCTTAAACCGTAAACCACCATCGTCACCCTCACTCAACCGTCTAACCGCCACTGTCGCCGCCGGAACAGACCCTTTCCCTCCACCAACAACTTTATAAACAATCCCACTCCTACTCTTCCCCACCACATAAGCTGAAGCCCTCAACAAATCCTCCAATTCCAACCCAAACCCTTCATCCACCACCACAAATCTCCCTTTCTGCTCCTCCCCACAACCCAAAACTTCACCCTCCACCTTCCCCTTTTCAAATCCACCTTCCCTATCATTCAACCTCCTCCGTCGCCTCCTCACCACCACCAACATCAAAACCACCACCACCCCAACAGAAACAAAAACCAAACCAACAACAACAAACAAACCACCCCTCCCCCTCCCATCTTGAACCGGTACAGTCCGAACTGCATTCGGGTTAGTATCCGGATTCTCCGGTAAATAATCAGGAACCTTTGTCTCATCTGGACAAAGATTCCTTAACGGAAACCCACAAAGTCCTGGGTTTCCTGAAAAAGCAGTAGGTCCTTGATTAAGCAAGGACCCCACCTGAGGAATCTCACCACTTAAACTATTATCACAGAGATCCAAACTAACCTCCACAGGAAGATTCCCCAGTTTCTCCGGTATCTGACCGGAGAAACTATTATGAGAAAGATTCAAAGTACCAGTTAAAGATATTAATTCACTGAACGACTCAGGTAACGAGCCGTTGAGAGAATTAGAAGAAAGATCACAATGGACAAGAGAAGTAAGTGAAGTGAGTGAAGATGGAAGAGGACCAGAAAGAGAATTATGAGAAAGGTCTAAGAAAATGAGTTTGTTAGTGAAGAGTGATGAAGGAATGGTTTTAGTGAAGTTGTTGTTTGAGAGTTGAAGGGTAGTGAGTTCAGTTAAGAGGCCTAGTTCTGAAGGGATGTATCCTGTTAGAGATTTTGAAGGGAGAGTGAGTTGAGTGACTTGGTTGTTTGTGCATGATATTCCTTCCCATGAGCAAGGTGTGAGAAGTGAGTCTGAGTCTGACCATGAAGTGAGGATTCCTGTGGGGTCCACATCTATTGCTGCTTTAAGGGCTAGGAGGGAGAGACCATCTGAGTTGAGAGATGAAGTGAAGGTTATGGAGAGAGAGAGGAAGAGAAAGAGGAGAGTGATGATGTTGTTGTTATGAGGTGGCATGGTTGGCAACGAGGTGTTGCGGAGAGAAGAGAGTGTTTGAGTTAAGAAGAGGAATGGAATGGAAGAAGAGGAAGAAGGTGTGGGATCAGATCACGATAATGGTACTGTAGAAGGTGGTTGTATTTGAAATTAAGTTGGGTGTATTCTCGAGGTTTGTCATATACTTTACCAATTTGAATTTTTGTCTTAGTCAGCAGTCAGCACTAGGCTACTGTGTCTTGTTTGTTTAGGAGTAAGTATGCATACAGTAACAATGATGTTTTGTTATTTAAGTACTTGTTTGTCCAGACAAATTCTAATTTGAAAGGTGATTCACGTGGATTAGTAATTAATAATATTTAAAAAAGGTTAAACACTAGTTAACAAATATTTTATATTAGTTGGTCAAAAAAAAAATTATATTAAAAATATGATATTTTATATTTTTTAAACTTTGATTATACAAGTTTTAAATATTTATATTATATTAATTTTTCTTAATTGGTCCTCAAAGGTACTGGTTAGCATTTTCTTTTAAAAAATAGTTTCAAATTTTAAGAAGATAGACATCGTCTTTATGTTGTAGAGGTTAGGCGTCCTCCTCATTTTCACCTTTGAGAGTGATTTAATTGATATGAATTTAATTAAAACAATCAAAAATAATATATATATATATATATATATATATATATATATAACTTGTATTGGATCGACATTAATTAAGTTTTTATCTTAGTTGTAAAGACGAAGAGTGTCATTAGTTTTAACTTCAGAAGAATATTCTCGATCATCGTTAGAATTTTTGATAATTTAAAGTATCGGTAAAAACACTTATGAAGATAATTCATCTTACAACTCGCATTTTATACTTAGTTTAGTGTGATATTTTTTCTTTCAATCATATCCTTCATTAATCCATTATAATAGAAACATTAATACCACAATAAAAATAATCGACAATATAAAAAGAACATATTTTGATCTTATTTATAAAATAACAAACATTTTAATAAACTTTTCAACAAACTCTCTTTGATTGGTTAAAATTCACATGGGTCCCATCAAATCATGTGGGTCCCATATATATTTGGTGGGATCCATGCGAATTTTAACCAATCAAAAATAATGTGTTGAAAAATGTGTGTTGCTAACATTTCTCGCTCGACATTTGCTATCTTTTATTCAGGAACAACAATGTTGCCTAATTTATGTACCTTTTGATTTGTTTGTATGAAATATGGTTCCATTAGATAATTATAGTAATTGCTCTGTAAAAGGTATTGATACATCATTATATGTGAGCCTTTCTGAAAGAGCGTAAGTTAACTCACGTAGACACGTGAATGAGCAAAAACAGAAGGAAGAAGAGCAATTTCCAAACAAGTATGTGTCCAGTTTCTAGGACCCACATATGGTCTATTGTTTTGAACTCTTTTGGGTTACTACAATTGTATCTGATTGTACACCTTTTTAACGGCATTGAATCTAAATACCTTAAAGAATAAATTTAAAACAAAAGGAATAATACTAGTTGAGCTCACTAGAACAATTTTTGTACGAGTATTATTTATTTTTCCAGCTAAAGTCTAGATTAGTAGGTCTCATTTCTTTATTAAGATTCTCAAAAATTACAATGAGTGGATGGTGTCACGGTCTATGATAAGGAAGACCTTCAAGAATCAAAGAGCGTTTATAAAGATATTTACATTTACATCATTCCAAATGTTTTCCTCCTCTTCCTCTTCCTCTACCTCTCATAAGGTTGTCTCTGATCGAGAAGCTGAAACTCAAGGTCAAAGGCTTGGAGTATAAGCTTGACAGGTTGAAGAAAGAGAAGGGGATCTTGAAGTAAAAAGTTGGATATATGAAAAAGACCATTGACGACCTTGAAAATGCTAATCATGTGCACTGTGTGAAAGGTGTTGTAGATTTTGGTGGAGGTTTCACTGCAACCATAAAAATGCCGTGTTTTTTTTTCCAATGGAGAGGAATCACACCCTATCATAGGCTAATGTTGCTCGTCGTTGGTCAACTATATCGTCCTTATTTCACTTTGATGGCAATTTCGAGGACGATATGTAGATCAACATGGATATGTTATGCATGTTCACTTTAAGGATGATACGATTGACCAAAAGAAAGCCTCTGAACTGAGTTTGTTTAAAATCGGCACCGATTGGGATTTTTCTCTTATATGGTGATATTTTGTCATCTTTTAAGATGGAAAGAGTTGATATTTGTCCATGACTCCAAGAATGAGAATGTGGTTCCAGATGTGCATCATCTTTTACTTCCGAGGTGGAAACACTCTCACCATTTTTCTGGTAGTGGAGAGGGTGTTCCCTTATATGGACTCTTGGGAGTGTAGTTTTTTGTATTCACCTCTTGCACTTTTGAGGTTTGATTATCAACTCGGGTTTGAGAGAGTCTTATTTGAGGGTACCTATTCACCTAGTGATCGTAGGTTTTTTAGGTTGTATAATGTTTTTTTTTTTCTCTAAGTTATGAAAATAATGTAAATTGATGTATTTGCAATGTTATAAAGAAATGAAATTTCCAATAAAGAAAATATACTTGTAATTAATTTATTGTTTTTAATGACAAGATAGAGATATTGTAATCCTTGTATCACTCAACAAAATGAAAAAATGTGAATGAGTAAATCCTTGCATCTTAAAGAATAAAGAAATACGGAATCCCTAAATCATAAAATGTCACTCAAAATATGAACGAAAGAATATAGATACTGCAATTTAAACATTTCAATCGAAATATGAATGAAAGAATAAAGAGATAGTGCAACCTAAAGATTTCACTTGAATAATGAATGAAAGAATAAAGAGATATCTTAATTCGACCTCTATAGCACAAACACACCTTGCAACCTGTAGGTGTCTTTATCGCGCTATTAGGAGGTCATCCTCTATTGAACCCTCCTGATATGAGTTTTATGTCACGAGGTGGATGAGTATCTACCATTCCATCATGTATTCCCTATTACGCCTCCTTTTCATGCTTTTGGACCTTCTGTGAAGTTCAATGGATCTAGAGTTTCTCCTTTGGGGACAACGCTTATCCCTGTTTTGGGGGAGATCCTTCATGCCTACGTACTACATATAGCCTTCCTATAAGAACTTCTCGATCGAGATATTCAATTTGTAGCATCCATCAGTGGAATGACCATGTATTTTGTGGTACTAGTAGTAAATAACACAATTTGCTCGAGACTTGCTTTGTCATTAACGAGGTAACTTGATAAGGTTTAGGGTAGTGAAGTTGGGGATGTACTCTTGTCTCCTGTCTTCATATCTAGTTTGGTTGTTGTGGTTCACATTCAACATGAATTGTTTTGGGCAGGGGAGCTGTAGTATTTGACATGTTTCTTTGCAGTGATCCCTTCCATAGTAATGTAGCATGTTTCTCTCTTTCGCAGCTCATCGATCACCTCATGGTGGCCTTTCTAACAAGTCAGTGAAAATTCATGTTTCGAGACCTTACACTAGTGGGTAGAGCGCTACATCTTGATTTAAATCTTCGATTTGAGTTGTTTCGTCGTTGAAACAGTCCATGAATGAGCTTAGGGACTCATCTGGCTTCTCCCTGATTCCAACAAGGCATGTTGATCTCTTACGATTTTTTGCTGCTCATAGTGAAACGAGCCACAAACATTTTTGTTAACAATTTCAAGGTTTTAACGGACCTCCTCGGGGGTGGGAAAACCATAGTAGGGGAGCTCACTTCAATGTGCAAGGTAACACAACGCATTTGAGGAAATTTAAAGTTTTTTATAACTTTATTATGGTGTTAAAGGAGGTCAGGTGCTCATGTGGGTCAGTGTTGCCAACGTATTCTTCCATAGTAGGAAGCCTAAAACGCAAACATGTTGACATATATTATGAAGATTAATTGTTGAAGAAAATTTTAACAAGGTCTGAAAAACAAAATTTTAAAATCTTATTGAGGATAAAAATATACTCCACATTTGAAATTGAACCGTTCATTCCAGAATTTTAATTCACCGGCAAGTCCGTATTTTAACTTGACAATGGACTCACTTTGGATCAAGCTTTTTTTATTTCCCTGTTGTCAGAAAATCAATTATCAAGGACATCACACGCAGGTCTTCTTTCACTTTTATGTTGCCACTGACAAAGCTACTTCGCAATTCCAGTTAAGTATCAATTTCAAAGTTTCAAATTCGTAAGAATTGTCCTTTATTTGCTCCCAAACACGGCTATTATATGACTAAATATTTTAGAATAAGATTAAAATAAACCTACTTTGGTTAAATATATTTCTGGTCTCTATGAATATGTTCACCTTTTGTTTTAATCTCTCTAAAAAATTTCTTAGATTTTTAGTTCTTCAAAAGTTTTTCATCTTCACTTTTGGTCTCTCCTTTCAAGTAAACTCATATGTAAAAATTTAATTTCTCATATCTTGTTAAAATTTTCAAAAAAATTTATAATATTATAAGAATCTTTCCAAAAGAAATTCAAACTTTTAAAACAAAACATGAATTAAATATATTTTTTTATATTTTTGAAGGTTAAAAATTTATATTTAATTCTTGTTTTGTTCAAAATTCTACTTTTTTTGTTGAGATTTTTACAATATTCTACACATTTCTGTAGACTTTTTATCAAATAACAAAATACAAAAGTTGACTTAAAAATAAGGACCATAAGTAGTGATTGAAAATTTTATTGGGAGAAAAAGTTGAAGGAAAATTTTCGAGGGACTAAAATGAAAAATTGGTATATTTATAGGGACCAAAAACATATTTAACCCAATGCTAATCGGTGCCCCAAGGGCAATGGTTAAGCATCTAAAACAAGTAAGTTTTCATGAAAAAAATTATGTAATCATTACTTATATTTTCAAGACAAAATTTTTATTTGTAGATTTCTTAACCATTACCCTAAGGGCACCAGTTAACGAGACTTTTTTTAAATAGTGTCCAATATTATTTCTATTGTATTGGATGATTTTCAGATTTAATTTTTATTTATTTATAATTTAAATAATATTAAAATTTTAAGAATAATAAATATATGGTTAAGAACAACAATCAAGACTTGTCCCACTAGATAGAGTCGGCTACATCGATTAAATATGTCATAATGTTATATCATAAACCATATTTTAGTCTAATCTTAATAGTTTTTCTTATAGTTTTACTAGACCTTCATATGTCCCTAGAGATCGGACTATCCTCCATTTGATCTACTCTCCTTATCATAAAATTTATAGGTCTATACATGCTCAAACCACCCAAGTGTATTTTCCACCATATTTTCTACCATAGGTACTACTCCAAC
>Ga0315913_1005410_pt1 | contig 15503 bp, 15 predicted proteins | sample MpolsnodulesMG_FD_207736 | JGI IMG/M metagenome (GOLD analysis project Ga0315913, IMG submission 207736) | Medicago polymorpha root nodule microbial communities from Los Angeles, California, United States - small nodules | ecosystem: Host-associated > Plants > Roots > Nodule | place: USA... | reverse complement strand
AAAACAACAATTAATACAGCTTAAACGTTTGGAATCAGTGTTTAAAAAAATCACGGTGCAGACGTGATTTTGTTAGGCAGAACCGCAGTGTGTTGCCATGATTTTATTTTTTATATCAAAATCATGGCAACACACTGCGATTCTGCCTAAACTCACTGTCAAACAAAACATGATTAGTGGCAAGGAGATCAAATAATTACATTTTAAAAGAAGGCAGAAATAATAGTAACTTTACAAGTTAGTTTAACATACATACCTTGATCTTGGCATTTGATATGCTTGATGATAGATAGAACAACAATTCTAAGGATTTTTTTTAGCAAAAAGAGAATCTCACTTTACCTGCTAAAGGTAACAAAAAATGCAAAGTTCAAATGAATGATAAAGTGAACTTCATCACACTTAGCAGACACTTGAGACAAAATGAACATGCAGCAGTATACATATTATAAATTTCACTATTTTTCTTTAAAGAAAATGGACCCTTTTCAAGTTAATGTCAATTAGGCTCTTAAATTAGGTGTAACAGATAGAAGGATAAAGAGACACATGAATATCTATGTGTATTTATGGCCCTTCGAGCCAACACACTATCATAAAGAAGCCAACTCACTACAAATGTGACTAATAAACTAGAAAGGTAATTGATTTAAACTCAAGAAATCAAAGAATTATCTTGCATTAGAAACTAGAAAGGTATTGATGACCCTTTTGGAAAAATCAAGAAAGAGCAAAAGAATAAAACAAATGAATAAAGTTATGCCCCACATCACATTAGTCCTGTGTTCAAAACAATGACATTCAATAAAAGTATGCTTTTAATACCACCTTCAAGAGAAAAAGCATGCAATGTCAGAGGTAACATTATGCAGTGCTTTTTGCTTTGTTTAAAAGTGAATAAGTAACAGTAAATGTTGCGTGTCTTAGTAGACAGTAAATGCAACATTCTACTACCAACAATTGGGATATGAGTCGTGTGCTGTCACAATCCCGTAACCACATCTGTGTCGTTGGATCAAGATTAAACGGTTCATGTGTATAGCTGATTGTGTGCAGTTACACTGTACACGGTTGAAATCCCAACAATTTTCCATGATTTCAAAATCTATGGAGTCAAAATAAATTAATCCTAGCACCCCAAGAAAGGAAAAAAGAATTTATGTGACCCTATGCAAATGTGAAACCTGATAATGCTAGCATGTAAGTAACTCTCACTTTCCCATAAATTGCATTAGGCCCACTATCCTTTCAAGTTGTTGCATAATGGACTGTACACATGTACAATTCCATAAGGGAAACATATTTACTACGGTGAACACCATCTAGTCGATGCAGTTAGTTAATCAGAGTCATTCGGATGATGATCAACCGTCGCATTCTAAGATGCTCTTAAATTTATAAAGTTTAAAGTATGAACCGTCTGATCTTCATCTAAAGGTTTTTGTCTTAATGACCATACTGAATGTCGGTATTGCGAAAACTCGGCAATCATGATTCCTACAATAGTAGCTATATAAATGCTATTTACCTTGTCTTGTGCTATTGTAGTCTAAAGTAGTTTATTCAAGTGCTGTTTTGGATTTGCAATGATGAACCTAATATAAGATCACCAAATGTTAGTTTCAGCTGAAAACTTCAGAAGAAAAAGGAATAATTACAACACAAACAACCTTAGTAGGGAAAATATTTAGATGAAGTTAATCAGTCCATGCAACTTATTAATAAATTAATAAAAGTATTGGTAAAATAGGAGTTGAAGGGAATGTGTATCATTGAAGAGTAGGTCAAATAATTATTGTAGGAAATCAATATTAAGATCTTGTGTCATTTTAAGATTTGTGGAAACTGAACATCACAGTGCAGAAAATTTGAAAAAGTAATATTGGAGCCCACGGTTATTAGGCAAACAATATGTTCGAAGGTTAAATATGTTTTTAGTTCATGTAAAAATAGATTATTTTTTAAGTAAACCATTAGATTGGTCCCTGTTTTTCTCTCAAATAGTCTCTGACTCTATTAATATTTTAAAATAGTCTCTGTCTTTGTTAAAAATTTCTCAATTAAGTCCTTCATCATGTGACAAAAACATAGAGTCATGAATCTAATTGAGAAACTTGTGACAATATTTCAAAATAATCTCGGTCTTTGTCAAAAGTTTCTCAATTAAGTGTCTCGTCATATGACAAAAACATAGAGACAGTGATCTAATTGAGAAACTTTTGACAAAGACTGAGACTATTTTAAAATATTAATAGAGTCAGAGACTAATCTGAAAATGACTTACAAAGATAAAGACTAAATTGGTGGTTTACTCATTATTTTTATTTAGTCTCGGTACTCATGTTTTAATCCCTATAAATTATAAAACTAAATTTTTTAAGTTCCTAAATTGGAATTAGAAGCATGCATTTTGGTAAATTATAGGGACTAACCAAGAGAATGTAGGGACTAATACAAAATTTGAGGTGATTAATGAGAATAAAACATAACTCTATTCTATTATTTTTTTCTTCTAATTTCATTTGCTTAAAATGACATCTTAAAGAAGAGAATGACAATAAGCTGGTAGAAGATCCATTCTATATTGAATTGTCCCTCCCTTTTGGGAAACCAAACCCATCAAGACCCCACATTATTATATAAAGCAAAGGGTGGCAGTGGACCATAGTGGTTGGCCACAAGATACTTATGAAAAGTGAGATTCAGATCTATATAGTGTAGTAGTGAATTTATGTCACTGTGAGAAAGTTCATGATTTATGTGACCATGACCAACAATAACTCATTTAAAGGAAAATGTTACTTAGAGACCATTTATTCACATATACCTTATACACCTCATACATTAAGGAAAGAGAAGAGGAGATGAAAGAGAAGTGTGCTTATATGGGGTCCACGTGATCACATGTCAGATTTTTATGTGGGTGTCAAAGGATGTATTGCCACCTATGGTTGTTTATGTATCATTACTCTTATTTAAAACCCATGCAGTAAAAATTGTAATATAATGAGTAAATATATCATGCTCTACGATCAAAGTATGTAAAATGATCCATAAGTACAACAACTTAGATAATAAAAAGTTAACTCATTTGAGTTGGTCTGATAGCATTGGATTAAGATCTGGGAATACGTTCGTCTTAGATTTGATTCAATTCTCTTCGATACCAATTTAAATAAATCTACGAGCACATAAAATTGTCTGATATCAATCAAACGGTCACAAATTGTCGGCTAGCTGCACGCGGTTTTAACCCACCAAACAGTATGTAAGACAAAGTAACTTGATGATTACTTAAAACAAACTAATCACGCGCTACAATGCGCGTGAAATATGACACTACAGAAGTAACCAAATTCAGCACATATCAAACAATTTTTTTCTTTCTTTTCAAATGAACTTTTTTATAAACTTTTAAAAAATACTCAGTAAAACGCTACACAACACACCGAAATGATTGTTTTTTGTTTTTTTATAACAACACCCCAAATCAAATTAAACAAAACTATAAAAAAAATATAATCAAATTCACATGAGTATAGCTCAGGTCAGAGTTCGAACATCTGACACTCTAGTTTTAGATGACTTTGTTTCTTAATCTTTCATTCATTTCATTTACATAATTTTTATCATCGATCCATCATTTTTTCTCATCTAAAATACACTAAAAAACCTTTTCCTTGCTTAAAAGACACGAAAAACCAATGATACTCAATCTATTTTACATAGAAAAGATCTAAAGCATGTCTAGTTGGTGTAGCTTAGTAGTAAAAGGATTGACCGCTGTCTTCGTGAGTTTAGCTTAGTCGGTAAAGTCAATACATGATATATATAAGGTCCGGGGTTCGATCCCTAATCAACAAAAAAAAATATTGACAACTGAAGAAGTTTAAGAAGAAAGATTAATCACTGTCTAACAATATTTTCCTATAATTTTTTTTCAGATTTTAATAATCCTAATTATAATAGTGATTGCAAAATCATTACATCAATTACACAACTTTAAGAGGTATCATAAAAAAAAAAAAATCAAAGCAGTAATTAGTAATTTTAATGTAACATTCATTAGTTTTGTACCATAAAAATTAAAACTTTCTTCAAAAGACATAACTGAAATGATGTAACCATTTAAAAAATAAAAATAAAAATACAATACAAAAAGCACCCAAAAAGACAGTGGTCAATAGACAATGATCCTGCAAAATGCAGAGGAACAATTTAAGGAGATATAAGACATTGTTTGGCATATACTTTAAATGATTATCCGAATGTTTGATCATCTACATGTTTCACAGCTAATAAAAAAAACATGAAAAGTAATAAACCAATTCAAGACACTAAAAAAATAAAAATTAGAAACTTTAAGGATAAAAACACAAATGTTGAAAAATATTTGTATAAGAAAAAGTGCTAAGAATGAAAATAGACAAAAATTTATGCATATATTGTAGAAATTTGATAAAAAAAACTTACCTTGATGAGAATATTTTGCATAAACAGAAGAACTTGAAGGGTCTGAAAGCATGAGAAAGAGAAGTTTCACTGCAAATACTAAAAAAATGGAGGGTTTTTAAGGTGTTGTTTGTATTAGAAAGATACCCAAAAACCAAAAAACAAGGAAGTGCAAGAAACTAGAAAGGGCACAGAAAATGAAGAGAGAAATGGGTTGTTTTTTTGAAAGTTTGAATTAAAGCTGTTATGAACTGAGGGAGGACACTAGCCAGTAGCTAGTGCTCATTTATGAGTTTCAACTTTCAAACTCTGTACAAGAAGAGTACAAAACAAAAAAGGTCATTTTGGGGAAAAAGTTTCTCAATAATTTAATGTCAAACAATACTTTATACGAAATGATTTTATTTTTTTTAAATTTAAATATATTACCCCATGATTTTGATTTAATATATAAAAAGTTATTGGGTTTTGCTAGAAGACAACTTTTATGAAGGTGTTTTTTAACAAGTTATGAGCATATGAATGTGTCTTTTAACAAAGTTATAACTAAAAAGTGAAAATCACACTTTGAGGTGTGAGTTGCTAAAAGACACCTTCATGGGTGGCTTCTAACAAAACCCAAAATTATTTATCTTCTATTTTTTAGGTATTAACACTAAGTTTTTGGGAGAAAGATCTGTTAAAAAATCTAGAGTTCGATCGAGAAGTAAATCAAGTAATAAAAATTTATTTTATTAAAGAATCGAATTTATGTCTTTTTGAACAATTTATCCTTTGATGGAGTAAATCAATTACTTTAGTCCAATTACCTGATTTATATATCTCTATTTAATGATAATACTATGTTTAAAATATTTGTGTTATTTGAATATCAAAATACTCATTGAGATTCTATATGATTATCTCCACCTACATATACTATAATGTGACACAAGTAATAGATACTTGAGTCTCTAAATCTAATAGATATTTGAGTCTCTTAACAATTTGATTTAATGTACGATCTATGACGGATGCGTATAAAAATTGTTTGTTAGACAATATCAGCACTTTGAATGTATTTCAATTGTTTTACATGATTAGTTTATATAGGTGCACAGGAAGAATGTATTTAGTTCAAAAAAAAATCTTTATCTTTTCTTTTTAAGAAAAAAAAACTATCCATCTCTTAAAAATTAGACATTTAAAAAAAAACAAAAACAAAATCACCAGATCCGGACCGCTTCTCCTTCTCTTTTGTGAGTTGCCACAAAAATCCTAGTTTCTTTTCCTTCATCCGTCAAAGAGGGGTGATTTAGGGTCAATATCACCCCTCTAACTCGTTTTTCTCTTTACCTTTTATTGAAATAAGTGATTTTCACATCTATTTCGTTTTTTTCTTTCGTGATTTCGTCGTCTTAGTGCGACGTGTTTTGTTCATTGTCTTTGTGCAGTGTTGTTTGTCTTTCTTGTTTCATTCAGGTATTTGTTCGGTTCAGATTGTTATATCAGCTTAGATCCAGTGCAGATCTGTCGTCATCAACATTGCAGATCCGGAGACATGGATATTCCGGAGACTTCAATATAGTTATATGTGTAGGCTTTTGCACTTTGTCGTTTTATGTTATTAACATGAATGTTGTGAGTTTGTTCGCAGATTCATCCTTTTTGTTTTTTAGCGATGTACTCTATCAATTTGATTGAATGAATATAATTTATTTTTGTCAAAAAAAAACCACCAACATCGTATTTGATATCAAAATTTCAATTGCAAACTATCATTTCATTACTAAAATGTCATTTGTTTTTTTGGTGGTGGCCGGGGTTCGAACCTCGAACCTTACATATTTTATGCATTGTTCTTACCGACTGAGTTAAGCTCACGAGAACAACGTTTGTTTAATTTAACTCTTTGTATTAGTCATAAAACAATTAAAGCAATATAACTTTTTATTGAGATTGAAAAGATTAAATTTGATTAACTACAATTAGAATCTTGGTTGAATCAAATTTTGATCTTACTTTAATTACTACTCGGATGAAATCTAAATTAGTAACCATTTTCCATGTAAATCACAGGGTAAATACTACTCCCTCCATATTTTATTACAAGTTATTTTAGAAAAAAAAAATATTTTGATTTTATTACAAGTCGTTTTACAATACTAATACATTATTATTGATTTTTTTCCTATCACATCATGCACTACAACCTTGAAGTTCAAATTTTGACTAAACGATTTACCTATATTTTGACTAAAACATAATTTTTTTCACCAAAAAAAATACGTAATTTTCTAACCATATTTTATAGAGTAAATTATATTTTGATATCAAAATTTTGATGTCAAATACGGTGTCATTAAATTTGTTTATTTTTAAACGCGTGCTGTATTTTTATTTTAATATTGAAGTAACACGGTTCTTTTAAATTTAATGACAAAATATCAAACTATCATTCAATGTCTCTCTCTACAAATAAAATTAAATAATACGACCTTTCAAAAATACTAAAAAATAATACAAGTGTTGCTCTCTTGGAAATCCAACATGTGTTATCTTAATCAACATCACTTGTCTTTTTGTCAGTTTCTTCCACAATTCAAAAACTTGCTATGTGTTTTTATAACATTTTCCTTTTGTTTTATCCCAGCTGTGCGTGCATTGAGCTCTTCGTTTGAAAATTTGGTTCTAATAATTTAATATTCATTGGAGTAGGAAATAATGCAATGTTTGCATATAATAAAGAATGGATTTTGCTTTTGGGTTTGGTTAAACAAGTGTTTGTTGACAAAATCTCTTAACCAAATCATCCATGTGCCTGACATCAGAATTATCTAAGAACAGTTTGGGTTATTATACATAGCAGTATAACATATATAATTAATTATTGATTAACAATTAATTAATTAGAAAACAAAATGTAGGAGTCTGACAAGATGAGTATGAGGAAAACATACATTTGTAGACTTGATTAGGGTTTCACCACTTGTTAGATTAAGGTTTGAGACTTTTACCGTAGCATCAAGCAAAGTCACTAATCATGAGAGAGCGTGTTCCGACAATAACATGATTTATACTATTTGCTTTTGACATTTTTTACTTCCTAGCACCAGAGGTTGTTAACATTCTACATAAAGTTCAAAAGGTCATGCACAACAATGTCATAACTCATAGGTCCATGAATACTGTGTTTACGAGAATTGATTTTGTCATTCAAAAAGCCCAACAACACAGCTTGTTGTTTGTTTGTCTTCTATTTATGTGTAATTAGTCCTTGATATACATATAAATTTGGTTTGAAATTTGAGAGAAAATGAATTGAAACTAATAAAAAAATATCGATTAAATTATCAAATTGATCTCTACACTACCTCAGTCTGTTCAACTTGATCCATAAATTATAGAAATATATTGAATTACTCCTAAACTATTATTTATTCATCAATTAATTTTTTGAGGAATAAACTATTATTTATTAATCAAGTAAGTTAGTTCTTCATTTTCTTTGAAAATAAAAGTGACAATAACAATTCAAAGACTATTTTCATGCATTAAAAGTAGTTTAAGGACTACTTAGTATATATATTTCTATAGTTTAATTTCGGTGGGTTAATTCATACATAATTTTAAATGGACACCTATAAATGGACGATGCGATTGAACCACTCAGATTAATCGATGCTTGAATCAGATACCAAATTTTCAAAAAAATAAAAAGACTAAATTAATGAGAGAGTGATAGTTGAAGTACCAAATTGATGGTTTATTAAAAAAAAATTGGTTTGGTTTTACAATTTTTTCTCACCAAATTGATGAAAAACATTTTGATTTGGTTTGGTTTAATCAGATTGGTAGTTTTAAAATTTAAGAGTTTTTTTTTTAAAAAATCGATTTTTTCAAGCATTATAAATTGTTTATAATTTTAAATAAGTACACAAGGTATGATTAAAAAACATATTAGTACAACATACTTGTTTAGGATAAATCTATTAAAATAGCGTAAAATAAAAGAAATTATAAACATGTAATGCTTTAGTTTGGATTTTAGGTGGTCAGTTTTGAATGACATAAAATTGAGAGTGTTACTTTTCCCACCCTATGCTTTTCCTCCCGCGCCCTATTTTTTTCTCTAAAAATACCTCTAGTCTGGAATATATAATTCGAACATATTCCGGAAAAGAAATTCTGGAAAAATTCGTGGATTTTGACACTTAAACTACCCTGATGGATGTTGATGCCAATGTTGAATGAATGGATTCGGATTACATATTCCGAAAAGTTCTAACAATTTTCGGATTGTGTAATCCAAACAGTGTAAATCACCCCGTTGAAAGTTAACAAATGGGGTGAGAAATGTTGTTTCCGGATTACATATTCTGGAACGTGTAAAAACACTCCGGAATGTATAATCCAAACTGCATCAGCACAGAGGCAGAAGCCATCTGTTTTGGCTGAGCCCCTGTTTTAGAGCATGTAGTCCAACACTTTGGCCTTTGACCATTTGTTCAAACAGGAAATTCAACTTATAACATAACAATTAACGACACAATATAATTTTCAAACATTAATAATACATAAAAATAAAAATTATCCAAGTGTTACATAATTAAAAATCATCCAAAATGTTCAAACATAAACATAAAATACAATACAATCAACCCCTTATCACTACACCGCCACCACCCCTGCCATCACCTCTGCCACCTCTAGCACCTCTACCACCCTCAGTAGCTCCCCACGACGGTAAACCTTCCCATCATGCACCTCCTTCAACACATCCTCCAAATGTTGTCATTCCTCAGACCCTCGCGGAACCACACTACTGGACATCACAGCATAGACATGGTCTCTGATGCGGCAAATCCTTCCGCTAAGTTGTAAGTATCCATGCTATCCATCCTCCTGAGTAGCAAGCGCATCAAGGACCTCACGCTCCGGTGACCTCGGAACCGGTACCGGGATATCAGGAGGAATCATCCGTGGATGAGAATGGAGATAAAACCACTTGATGTATCCATCTACTGCCTCCACGCCATGAACTGCACGATGCCTCAACTGCTCAGGTGTCAGCGCATGATCAAGAGCATGCTGAAAGCGGAGTGATATCTCCGCCAAATTAGTCAGAGGAGGTGCACTCTCAACGGGATGTCTCGGTATGGTCTGAACTCTCCCAAACTGACGAAGAACCCGCTCCGGCAGATATCTCACCATGTGGTCTCCGTATCTGAGCCATCCAGAGTAAAGGCTGACCCGCTCAAATGGACGTGCTTGAAGGTGGTCTCCATATGGGGCCATGACAACGCCGCTTAGATCCAGCTTATCCAGATGGTTTATGTAGTTGTCTGGTGTGCCCAAACCAGACAGTGGTATAAAAAGCATCGCGCGTGGATCCCGCTCTTCTCGATATCTTGCTCAGACATCCTTACTTCCCATGCCTTGGAAGTGCTAATACACCCAAGCCTGCAACAATGACAACCACATATAAATATACAAACAATAAACACTTACATTTAAAAAATCAAAATATAATTTTTAATTTATACCTACAACAAAGTCAGATATTCCGACATCTGACCCCAGTTCCAACGTGCAGCCTTGTTAAGCTCCCTATATAAATGAGCTAGTGCCGCAACTCCCAATGAATAACCAGATCTTGCGTGATCCCCACAAAGTATAGCAAATATATGCGGACAACCTGGTCCCGTATCCTCCGCACCTCCTGAGTCACAGCATGCTCATTCTCCAACGCAAACTGCTCCTTCATACGCTCCTTGAAAATCCTTTGCAAGTAGCCAAATAGGCAATGTACACCTTTGTTCTTCGTCACCTCAACATGAGCTTCACCCGGATCAGACCCTAAGTGCGTCACCATCCACTCCACCACGACGTCCCGTGTGATAGCCTTGTGGGACAGAAGCATGCCATCAATGGGGAGATGCAGCAAACATGACACATCATTAAGTGTCACTGTCATCTCCCCAAACGGAAGGTGGAAACTCGAAGTCTCCTCGTGCCACCTCTCCACAAAGGCACAAATCAGACAGTGGTCAATCATGTTGTAGCTTGTATCCTGAAGCCAACCAAGATCGGTGCCTTGCAAACTATCACGCCACTACCGGGCAACCATGATAGGGATGGTTTCTTTGTCATGCATCACCTCTATCTTCTTTCCGGTCTTGATGCAGTTTAAATTACCACGCCACTGCAAATAATAAAAAAGAATACCTAAACATCAGTTTATACTCATGGCTTCATAAACATAGCAGTTCAACAATTTATTAAAGTAACATTAATAAACATCAGTTTCATGAATATAAACATCATTTTCAGAAAGATTAACAACATATTAAAGTAAGTTTAACATTAATAAATACCTCGCCCTCAGAAGCCTTCTTGGCCACGTGTACCTGGTACATCCACAACCGGCTAGTGTAGTGTGGGCCACTGGGATAGTCATCAAGTGGGTCAGGGTCCACCACATGCTTCTTCCTCGTCCGCCTTCGCTGCGGTCGCGCGTCTTCCATATCATCGTCCATTGCTTGAAGCTCCTCCTCCTCCAATTGCTCCACGTCCATCTCATCATACTCTTGCTCATGCTGCTTCGACTGATGCTCGACATCAGCACGACGTCCTCTAGCACCCCGACGCCTTGGAGGAACAACACCTTCCTTCTCCATCCGTTGGGTACGCTCTCTCCTACCGGAAGCATGCCTTGCCTCCCTTACGTGCCGAGTAGAGGATGAACCTTCTGTAACATGCACACAACACAATCAACACAAACACAGTACAAAACAGACGATGCATACAAATACTGGGCGTTTCCGGAATTTATTTTCCGGATTGCAACAATACAGTCCGGAAAACGAAATCCCGGTTGCATCAGTGGAGAAGAAAAAAAACGGTACAAATTATATGCATTCACAGGGAAATCGAACTAACCTTCCATGTGATGTTTATGAAGGGTTGAAATGTGGTCCGTTTGAGCAAGATTTCACTGTGGTTGGATTTTTTCGGTTCGAAATTTGGGATAGAGGGAGAGAGAGAGTAATTAAAAAATGAAACTGTAAAAATGGGGGTGAACTTCCTTTTATACTTCGAACAATTTGGTAAGTTTTGCAGGGCGCATGAGAAGGGCATAGGATGGAAAAAGTAACACTCTAAAATTGATACTGAATTGATAGATGTTGAGTTTGATTGATTCGGTTCGGCTTTGATGCGAACATGAAAAGAAATTGGCCCAATTTAATTGGTTTTAATCATCATATTTATCGGGTCATTGATTTAGTTTGTACACCCCTTACATGAATGAAATACTATATGCCTTATGTATAAGTATTCAATTTTTTACTCAGGGAAAGTATTCATTTAAATCTACTTTTGGTCCTCCAGTTTTACTAAATAGAAAAAGCTAGTAATATGTAGATGTGGATTGAACCCTCCACTTCTTATCACTACACTTTTAAATCCTCCACCCCGATCATCAAACCAGTTTTGTACTCCTTTTTAATTCCTTTGTTGTTGTTGATTTTTTTTTTATCAAAACAATGAGAGCCTAGCATGGCGTCACCCAAATATATTAGAAAGCAAAGAATATAGTAGAGGGGGACAAGAGTCAAAACTCTCCCCCAAGGTTAAGAGAAATGATAGTATAGAAACCGTAACCAATTTTCAACAAAATCTTCCTTAATTACAATAGGACAATGATCAAACCAAACATAAAAATTGATGAAGGGACCGATGTTTGCAAGTTTGTCATCACAATGGTTTCCTTCACGATATATGTGAGAAACAATGAAAGACATAGATCTAGTAATGGTAATGAAGTTCAACCCTCTATTTTTGATATTCCAAGGAACAATGATGGATGACTTGAAGGCCAAAGCAACAAGTTTAGATTTAGTTTCCAATAGGGGTGTGTTAGTTTATATGACAATATGGGAAGTGTGCTAGAGGGAGGGGGGTGAATATCCTTTTTTGATTTCAAAAGATTTTGCGAAAGCGAGAGTTAAAATCGTTTATAACTATTGAATCGTGCTTGATAATGATGATAAAAGTAAGGAAATAAAAGTAAACAAAGATTCAAATATGAATTAAGAAGTTCAATATGAATCTTATAAGATAATTCAACAATCATTACACACATTGAAATTGCAAAACTAAACTATCTCAAACCAAACCTATTAAGAATAAATCACACTAACAACTAATGAATATAAGGTATATGAAGAAATTGTTTGAAATTGTGAGAAAATTGAATTGAGAAATCACTATTGGGCTTCCGTAAGCCCATTAACCCATTTATCCTTTTGCTAACCAATTAGTGTTATTTGCTAAATGAACCCATCTCATAAGACTTACTTTTATTTCTCCTTTTGACCGTTCTATTTTGTGTGACCCTATAGGTTCTTGTCACATTGACAATAATATTAAATCTTATATTTAATATTGTAAACTGTGAGTGGTATCTAGCAACACATCACAGCTACCCAAGTGACAAGAATGTTAAGTGATCAAACGAAACCTTTTCCATGATAATGTTCATGTGTACAATTACTCCTTTGTCCTCATATCTAAATTGATCACAAGGCATAGATTTTGTCACCCTTATATAGATCAATATTTATATTTCCTGATCCCGAAATATACTAAATAATGAATAAGCCCAATATCTCATATTGACTTAATTCGACATGGCTATGTAATTTTACAGTCATATTTCATCAAGAGGCCTAAAGATATATATTCTGTTATGAAGGAGGGACAAATCTCATCTAGGACACTCGTGTCCCTCAACATGATTCGTCAAGTGCCCATTAACCAACGTTATGGTTATCCTGTTACAAACATCGTTTGAATGACAATAAAACACTTGAGTCCACATCTAGGGATCATACTGGTTTCAGGTCTAAGAGTGGTATACACCATTATCCTTGTGAGAATATCTTACGACACTTTCATAACATACTATGTAGTATTCTCACGGTGGGTCAATCCAGTATAAATATTACTCCTAATATTTATACCTATGTATAAACTTAATATCTCACATCCATGACCCATGGGATGTGATCATCAGTCTACAAACATAATAGTCTTTGTGCTTTATTATTATCTCAATTTATATTAATGTTTGACTACAAATATCTACAAATATATATATTTAAGAATAACGTTCGTTATGTTAATGTAATCTCATGATTAAGTCACACTTAATATTCCATTACACAAACTATCTATTCTAGAGACTTTATTAATCTTACAATAATTATAATAAAGAATGCCATATATTATTTAATAATAAAAGTCATGATAGATAACATAAGTTTAACATAAATTATTGGTCTCTAGGGCTTACAACAACAATCTCAACATCTTATTAGTACAATATTGGTTTGAGATAGCCTTTCCCAAGTTTTCTAATTTGTGAATAGTGTGAGTGAGCCTCATTTGCATGGAGGATACGGTTTCACCATCCTCCATGTGAAAGAGATCATATTGTTGGATGAGGGTATTGAATTTTGATTTCTTAACGTCCTCGGTACCTTCATGGAGGGTTTCCAAGGCGTACCACATTGCCTTAGCAGTCTTAAAATGTGAGACCGAGAGATACTCGTTTACGTCGAGGACGAAAATGGGTATATTCCTTGCTCTCAAATCGTATTGGGCCTTTTTCTTATCATCATCGCTCTAATTGGCCTTAGGCTTGTTTTGCATGACACCGTCAACATCGACTTGCGAGTCAATGCGCTTGTTGAGAACGACATCCCAAAAATCCATATATATCGATTGAATGTGAACACTCATACACTCTTTCCAATAATCATAATTTTCACCATAAAAAATAGGAGCTCTATTGTAAGCCCCATTAGGCTATTTGTCCGTCATGTCGACTCTTTCAGTAATTTACCGTTAGTGAAGAGAACTAGGCTCTTGATGCCACTTGTTAGTCTATATGACGATACAAGAAGTGCGCTACGGGGGAGGGTGAATAGAATTTTTCAATTTCAAAATATTTTTGGAAAGCGTGAGTTAAAATCGTTTATGACTATTCAATCGTGTTTGATAATGATGATAAGAGTAAGACAATCAAAGTAAATAAAGACTCAAATATGAATTGACAAGTTCAATATGAATCTTAAAATACAATTCAACAATCAATACAAACATTCAAATTACAAAACTAAACTATCTCAAACCAAACCTATTAACAATAAATTACACTAATAACTAATGAACACAAGGTATATGAAGCAATTGTTTGAAGTTTACTTTCAACTTTGATTGTGATAAAATTGAATTGAGAAAATATCAATTGATGAAATTGGTATTAGGTTTTTTAAAATAGTAAACTCATAATCAACTTATGCTAACTTCATACAATGAATTCATTCAATTATAATGCTGAAATTTTAAAGGATATGGAAGATAAGAACACCGAGATTTATAGAAGTTCTCCCTTTTCGTCCTCGCTAGGGGTACACCATCTTTTCGTGATAGAAAACACCTCTATCGCGGTCTTCCACTATGATTAATAATGTAGACAAATGTATGATTACAAAGATTCATTCGATTCTCTAATTTTCTATGCTAAGAAATCACACAAGATCCAATCTTCAAGACCTCTTGAAATTGGATACCCACAAGATGTTCGAATTGTTGAGTCTATTTGCAAATTGTTTCAATAATCAAAAAGTGTGTGGCTATGACTATGTATATATAAGTGTGAGTGAAAAGAGTTAATTTTAGTCAACAAATAACGTGCTCGAATCGATTCAACAAAAGTTTGATACGATTAAATAGTGTAGAAAGGGAAATATGGAAAGCATGAAGATTGTTACGATTCACATGAACATTGATACAATTCAGACAATTTCCAGATGAACAGCGAATCGATTCAAACTTCCAAAGGTTGATATGTTTGAGTCGTATCATAAGTTCCCATATGAAGATTGATATGAATCAAAAAATACTGATCCGTATCAATCAGGCCAAAAACATGGTCAGAGGGGTCAAATGAATCGTCTCAGGCCAAGTATGGGGGAGTTTTTGTCTTGGAATAAACACCAAAA
>Ga0315913_1005409_pt1 | contig 15504 bp, 7 predicted proteins | sample MpolsnodulesMG_FD_207736 | JGI IMG/M metagenome (GOLD analysis project Ga0315913, IMG submission 207736) | Medicago polymorpha root nodule microbial communities from Los Angeles, California, United States - small nodules | ecosystem: Host-associated > Plants > Roots > Nodule | place: USA... | reverse complement strand
AGGATTACAATTTTGTTTGTTTGTATATGGTAAAAAATAAATTATTAAGTTCAAATGATTCTGAGACATGTTGTTTGTTTGTGTATGGTATATTAGTAGGTCCAAAAGAAAACATATATAAGTTCAACTCCAAAATTGAATATTTATGATACCACCACTAATCACACCTTATAACTTTTTACACATAACAAATATGTAGATTTTTGTGACACTAGATTATTTTTGTTGTTTAGATTCACCACATATTTTATATTTTGTATATGAGATCTAGATATACTTAACACTGATTCTAAATTGAGTCGCATTGTCATTTTTATGTAACATTAATTACTTGCAGTTGTTCACATTTCAAATAATTGCACTCAAACTATGCATATCCGCAACTGTAACCACACATACATAAAATACCACGATCTCATTGAATTTTTTGTTAACGTTATATTTTATAAATTAATCATATGTAAAATGAAATACGAAATTCGTCTAAAAAATCAAAACTCATTTTCAACACCATTCAATTCTACATATTCCAACAATCTACCATCCACTAAACACTTTTTAATATTTTCATTTGATACTTAAGAAAAGTGAGATCAATTAATTTAGAATTTTGGTGGGAGATAAGTAAAATTCTAGACAATAACTGTATCAAACTCATTAACCACTAATTTTCACTAAAACTAACAAACCACTTGTTTACTAAGCCTCAATCAAAACACATATGTACACCGTTGAAATTTCCCTTTATTCCCCTTTCAAATACATTCAACAATGAATGTTAATATAACCAAATTTAAATCAAACTCATTACCACACGCTTAAAGGATCTAACATATTGCCCAAAAGAGACGTATATTTCTTTCTCACTTATTTTATTCTTTTTGTAAACTGATGGAAAATGCAATTTAGTATAATTATGGAAGTGTTCAATCTGAAGAAAAAAAAATACACTAATTAATAAATTGATGTTTAGTGATTAAAGTGAAAATCAGAGTTAAGAATGTAGAAAGAAGTACGTGGTGATTAAAATAAAATGAAATAAAATTGAGTAAAACAAAAAAAAGAGATGAAAAAAAGGTTGGAGAATTGAAAAAGTAACAACACTCTCACTCGTCTCAGTCTCACACACACTGTACTCACTTGTTCTCTCTTTAGTTAACTCATTAGGCACACAAACCCTAGCTTGTTGAAGACGATGAACATGGCAAAAGAAAAGGACAATGACGACCGCGAGCGGATCAGTTCAATATCTGATAACTTGCTTATTCATATTCTATCTAAACGTACTACCCGTGAATCTGTAGCTACTTCTACATTGTCAAAAAGATGGATTAAGGTTTTCAGCGGTGTTACTTGTCTGAAATTGGATGATCAAGATGGTTGTTGCTTCATGTTTTTACAAGAGATGCGACTTCGAACAGACCTCGAGAAGTTTGATTTAAGCATTGTTTGGCGTCGAGTTGGAAACATCCTTAACCTTATTGAAAGCGGTGTTCAACACAAAGTTGAATTGAATCTCGGCTTGGATTCTCTTTCCATTTATGGTATATTGAACATCTATCTCACTCGACCTATCTTTAACTCCAGTGCTTTGGTGGAGTTGAAACTTCATCGTGTGTGCATTAGGGAGATTTTATCTACTACCTCCTTGCCTTCGCTCAAAACGCTTTCTCAGGTTCGAGTCTAATTTGACACCAAATCAGTTTTCCATTCACTTCTATTTGTTGTGTCCAGGGTTCTTGAGGAGTTGCGGATTTTCTCTCCTGGTATTTTTTCTTTGATTTGAGACCGAGAACCCGAGCATTTTCCTTGTTTTCGTAGTGTCTTTTTACACACCTTTTTCACTTCTTTCTACATTCTCAACTAAGATTCCCCCTTTTATCAATAACATCATTTTATTATTGAGTGTATTTGTTCCTAGTTAGGAGAGGTATTCACATCCATTGCGCCTCTAAAAGGAATTCCTGAACTAGTGAGTTGTTACAAAAAGGGTAAGAATGTAACTTTTTCTAATTTTGTTTAATGGCAAATGTTAATATGTTAGTTGTTATGTTGGTTTTCTTACAGCGTGCACTTCAACCCTGGACCTTTAACTCATCAACTCGTTTAATCTCTTTTATGATATAAATAAACATAAGTGTTCTATAAAAAAAACATGAATGTTGTAAAAAAAGCAAAATTTGGATAACTTTATTATTTGCTTAGCTTACTTTCGGTGGGTCTAAATTGTCACATAGTAATTAAGTATACCAAACTAAATTTTACTTCAATGGTGCTAAAAAAAGACAAAATATATTCTGGTTTTATAGTTTGTACGTCGTACATGTATGTTGAACATCATTGTCATACTGCAATATTTCAATGTTTCTTTAAGTTTTGAGCATGACATTTTGATGTCTCTGAATGAGTCGACCTAAGTTTTTAATAGCACATGCATTCAAGACTCATTTCAACCTCTACTATAATTTGAGTGATAGTAATAAAAATAGCGAGTAACATTGCATTACATTGTGAATACTAAATAGGGATGTCATACAAAATAAAAATATGTGGCGAATCTAAACCAAAAAAAATAGGATCTAGTGCGACAAAACCAACCTACGTGTTATGTGTTAAAAGTTATATGTTCCACATCAAATATTTTTATGAGCTCTTGAGTCTTTATATATTAATGTCAAATGTTTCTCCAAGTGTACATGGAAAGAGTGTATGACATGTTTTAAATCATGAAAATCTTACATATGGTGCTATCAACATTTTATAAGCATGTTACTTTTTGATTAGTTGAATTACATAAACATCAAACTTCATAAGAAATGATTGAATTTTTTTATTTATAGTTAATTACTCGAATAGTCCATATAATATGCACGACAAATTGTACCTTTGTAATTTGGAATTCTTCTAACAACCAATTGTCACATTGGAGGAGTTGACGTGGGGCAGCTGCCACATTTTTCTCGATGACATGGTAATATTGTTTGCCTCAAATGCTTTTTTCTAACATTAGTTGGAGGCTGAAATAAAGAGAGAGAAAACCATTTTTTCATTATAGACATAAAATCTAGAAAAATATCTAGAGGTCGTATTTTTTCATTATTGTTTGTAGTCATGTTTTTTACGTTAAAATAGGGGATCCTGATAAAATTAGAATTTTTCAATAAGGAAAAGATCTTCTTAAGTGCAAAAAATTGAGATTTTTATATGATTGGATTTTCAAGTGATAAAAAATATATCGGCGTCGTCGCACGTGATATATATATATATATATATTTGTAAGCGCTCACCCGTTCACAAAAGTGGGTACCCCAAAGACACACCTTTAGAGGTCACCCGCCACTTAATAATGAATCACAAATATTGGAGATGATAGATCAAGAAACAATGATCGAGAAAAAAGCATCACTAAACATATCTTCTCTCTTTTGATTACTGTTGAGTTTCAAGAGAAGTGAGGATATCATCTGCATTGGACTCAAAACAACCACACAAGTGAGATAGGTAAATTAAACAATAACCTGAATAATAAAGCTTCATACAGCTTCAAACCACCTAAGTTAAAGACAAGTAAATCAAACAATACAATGTAACTATACAAGATTAATAAATCCAAAAATGGAACTACAAATCCTCCATAAGATTATCATCACAAACTTTTCGTAACAAATGGTTAAACTGACGACCCTGTTGAATTTATAATGATACAAAATATATAAAAAATAGAGTATGCAAAGCTTGTGTAAGAAAAATATCATACACTGTGACCAACCTTAACAAACATCACAGTGGATATAGAATTGCAATCCATATGGACTATGAATTCATCAAATTTCGACCCTGAATTAGGTTTTAAAGTGCATTCGATTATGTGGCACCTGAATTAGCTTGTCAGAGCTCAAGGGTCAACGAGAAATGTGATGCGTATGGTTTTGGTGTGATGATACTTGAGATAGTGACAGGTAGGAGGCCAGTAAAGTCAGGTGAAGATAATGTATTGACATTGAATGATCATGGGAGGGTTTTGCTTGAACATGGTAATGCTTTGGAGTGTGTTGATCCAAAATTGATGAATGAATATCATGAGGATGAGGTTTTGCCTGTTTTGAAGTAGGCCTACTATGGCTAAAGTTGTGCAAATATTGAAGGTCATTAGAGCTCCTGTTCCTCGAAGGATAGAAATATTTTAATGAGATTAATATGCTTATATATGTTTAGCTACTTTCAGTGGTTTTAAATTGTGGTTGCAATTACACTGTGAACCATGGTACTGCAAAAAAAAAAAAACATAGAAGATTCATCCACCATTGCGGTTGTGTTGTCGTTGCAGATATCACAAAAACTGTAATTGCAGTTGCGGACTGTAACCAAGAGAAAAGAAAACAACTCTGACATGATAAAGGGTTTTGCTAAAGAATTACATTGCAATAGTGCATTTTATGTGACACCAAACGGTCCTTAACTATAAACAGTGGTGAGATGTGATGAATTGGAACTAAGCATGAAACATGCCCCAAGAGCTTTTCACTCGTATTTTGGAATCTCACCCCCCATTACTCTCCACGGTCCCCCATAAAACTTTGGTTTCATGAGAGGAACTGCTTTCCCAGGGTTCTCTTCCCAGTACTTTTCCTGTGATAATAATGCAAAATTCATTATAAAGATTAGTATTTCAAAGATAGGTCCTCTTGATGCATTTAAAGTTAGCACATAGTAACATGCAGCCGAAAATATGGAAAATATCACATCAACATGATTACGAGTATAAAATAAAGTAAAATAAAAATCAGCAATTGTTATCATTACTATGCAATATACACATTAGTAACCAGTTATCAAGTGATTCAAGGTATGCCATTAGCAAACATTACAACAGAGAACTACCAAGGAAAAGTGAGTAGTGATTTTTATCATCAACCAACAATAATAAACTTAAGGCAAGAACGATGACCATTTTACAAACAAGATATACAGTACAAGCATGGAAGAACACAAACGGAACTGAATTATTTTCTCTTCATCCCTATTATGTTTGGTTGCGTGTTTATAAAGTGTACGAAAGCAGATAACACAGTTAAACAAGCATTATAAACAAGCTAAACACTTTGTTAATTATCGGTGATGTGGGTGGGATACATGTTGAACTCCAGAAGTAAGTACAAAACAGATACTGGTCCAAGAAAATTAGAATGATAGACAACTCTTCAGATAACAAAAGTAATAAAACATGAACCCCTCTGATCCCTAATCCTTTACATCTTACGTTGGGGAGCAAGCATGTGCAACCGAAGATGCTAAAAAATGTTCAAATTTACAAGTAAGAGAAAGGGAAAAGTGGTGAAGTTCTTCGATTCATTTACACCTCTGTTATTGCATGACTGCACACAAGTCTTTTTTCCTTTCCGAAGTCTGAGTCTGTCCTCTCTCCGCACTACGTGCATCTCTTAGATTTAGACCTTTGGTTTCACACAGAGAATGGAGTAGCTTATTCCTTTCCAAAAGCAGACCATGTCTCCTATTAGCGTGAAATTTCTCTAACGGCATGACAAATTTTCATATTCCTCAGTTTCTCACCGTACTCTCTCTTAGCTCTTCTTGCAAAAATTCAAACACTGTCATGTTTTAAAGTTAATGACATTACCCCCGTCGTTTTATAAAATTTACTAATGGTCCTAGTCATAATATTTATTCACTACTTCATACTATATCTTAAGCTTATGCATAAAAATCCAATTCTACACAAATTTTGACCCACAACCGGCAAAAAGGAGGAGGACTTTTTGGTAATGTATCACATACTTGTACAGGTATCAGGCACCGCACCACAACATAATTCATGATACACTGGCTAAAGGAAAGACAATAATTGTAATATTAATTTTTCATAAAATTTGAATTTGTAATCATATTCAAGATTTTATCATCCTTACTTAACTAAAGAAAAGAAATTGTAATGTTAACTAAAAGGTCCTTCCATTCTGACTCACGTCTACAACTACAGAAATCACCTTCTCATCCTACTAATTCAAAGTTAACATGTTCTTTCATTTTAACTCACATCAACAAGCACAAGAGATGGTATAGCATCTCCAAAACCAGCTGGACATAACTAAGATAAATGCCATGGAAGTAAGTCTAGCACTAGAAAGTAGAGGAGGTTAGTCTCAAATCTCACACCTACGCATAAATTAAATTAAACTGCATATAAGTGAAACCTAGCAAGTTTGCACCTGTCAAAATCCCAAATTTGACATGTCCCATGCACAAACATGTTAAGAGAAGTGCTAGTAACACTCAGTCTAACCTCTCTTTCCGAATTCCAACACCAACTCTCTTATCAAATCAAATTAATGTCGGTCTAGCCACTTTTAGTGGAGAACATTTCAAAAATAGTGCGACCACATGAATTTCACCCAATAAAAGAAATGTGAATGTTGGAAAGAGTGTTAGAGTTACCTGTTCATCCAGTGTTTCGAAGTTGAAATTTTACCATTCAATGCATCTCTAGTATAATGGTTGGCCCAAAAGAACAGAAAGGAACATGAATAAATGAAATCAAATGATGAATGTTATGATTCATAATAGCACAAGTGAAAATACGATTAGCAAAACAGAATCAGTTTCTGAAATGAGACAAATGGCTACTGATCCACACTTTTGGGAAGTGAGATGCAAGAGAGAGAGTAAGATGCTAACAGAAATATTCCCCTGTGACTGATATTAAAGGAGTGAGAATTGGCAATCATAGGTGTGAAGAATTTGATGGAAGTCCCTATTTCCTCCCTTTGGAATCAGTTTCTTCTTCTCTATCTTACTTTCAGTATTTTTCCCTTCCATAAATTGTACTGTTACATTGGTCACCAGTATTTGTATTTCTCAACTCAACCATTTGTTCCTTGTTCTCATCATTTATACTAGTGAAAAGTGTTTGAGATTCATTCTGTTACTGGTGTTAATATCTGAACCATTACAGAATGCTGAACCACAATCATACGACGTAAGATATCACACCATAAGGCTGTTTTGCATCTCGCAACCGGCAACACACAAAGCACCAAATTCAAATAATGGAAAATAATAAATCATATTGAACAAGTATGGTCAGAAATTAATTGATAAAGTAATGCTTAGTGCCCCTAAATCGATACTGCACTGTCAGAATGTGGAAGCTTCACAGAATTTGAAGAACTAATGCAGCACACTTGAAGTCTTGAACAGCTTAATGAATCACATTAAAAGAATTTACCATATAAAAATATCGAATAAAATTGAAATGGAAATAGAACCTTGTAAAGTTGTTCAGTGATGGCAGCACCAATAACTCCGGTGTAGAAAGCAGTGATATAAGTAATGACGACAGGAGTGAAGGATTTAGGTCTTCTGTAAGGTTCAACCATGTCCCATAGATAGGTTTTCTCCCACTTTGTGAACAAATAATCTGCATATTTTCTCCACACATAGCTCGCCGCCATTTCCCAAGAGGAGGGTCAGAACTGAAAGTGTTGTTAGAGTTGATACACTTCTGAAATTACATTCATGACCTTCAAAATTTAACTAGATCAGATAAAATCACAATGGTGAAACAAAATTACAAAATAGTCCTTTATTATGCATTTTGTTATTCAAAATAATCAATCTGAGGACAATTTTGAATTAATTCTTGTTGGTTTTATATGTTTAATGGAATGTGTTTTAACTAACAAAATGCATAATCAACGACTATTTTAAAATTATACGTTGTGAAATTATTGTTGTTATTCATTATATATTTAGAGACAAAATTATTTGACGATCTAAAAGTTACATAGGTTTGTAATAGAATAGGAATCCCCGTGAGCTTAGCTCAGTTAGTAGGGATATTGCAAATTATATGCAGGGGTCGGGGTTCGAACCTTGGACACTCCACTTCTCCACAATTTAATTGTGTGAGCTCTAGCCACTAGGCTACTTGACAAAAAAAAAGAATAGGAAAGGAAAGATCCACAAGTCTCAGCTCAACTGGCAAAATGGTTAGGCCGGATACCATGACTGTGGTTCGAACCCCGGCACCTCCACTTGTGTGTGTGAGTTTATAATATAGTTTTAAAAACCGGATCGGACCGGTTGGTCGAACCAGTCCGACCAGGAACCGGTGGGTAACCCAGTTCGAGCCTTATGTCGGATCGGTCATGTAGTTAAACCGATGCAAACCGGCGAGACTCATTAAAAACTGGTCAAAATCGGACCGGTGACTCGGACGGTTTCGGTTCAAACCGGTTTAATATTTTTTGTTTTTATATTTTAAGTCATAATTAGTCATTAATGAAATCATTATGACTTACGTTTATACTAATTAAATGCGCAACTTATGCTTCCTTTGACTTTTGATTAATGAAATCATTATGACTATTAATAGTCACTAATATTGTATTATGTACGTTTATACTAATTAAATGCGCAACTTATGCTTCCTTCGACTTTTGATTTATTCAGAAAATATCAAAATTTGAAAAACTTGGAAAGCACAGGAATCAAACCGCGCTCACCAAAGTGAATGACTGACAAATTCAACACTGCAACAACAACATACTTCTGTCAACAAGTGAAGTGTAGTATATATGTATATTAAATCTTCATTTGTTGAAGAAAATAACACATCATTTTTTATTTTGTTAAAAAAACAACATATCATTATTAAATATAATACTTACACAATATAATAATATGCACATCTTAAAAAAATATACATATCGTCTCTCCTACAAAAAAAAATATACATATTATATTTATTAATATTAATAGATATACAAAACAAAATATATTTCAATAAAATATAGCTATAATCTTTTTAAAAGAAATATAGCTATACAAGTATTAATATACAAATTATAGTTTTTTAGTTTTTAAGTGTCGAGTCATTGGTTCAATCCGATTTAATCTAGTTAAATACCTATAAAAAATTAATCTTAAGTCGGGTCATCTAACCGAGTTATTCGAGTTAATCCGATTATGTCATGCGGTTCAACCAACGATTCAGTGGTTCGACCATTAACCCAATGACCCAGTACCCCTGCCGAGTCGATGACCGAGTCGAGTTTTAAAACTATGGTTTATAATGGCTTTGTCATTTCGTCTATAAAAAAAAATGAAAGGAAAGAATGTTAGGAGAAAGAAAGTGAATGTAATAGAAAGTGTGATTAATTTTTAGCTATTTAGTGCGAGAGAAAATGAAAGTAAAGAAAGGTAAAAACTATCCCCTTGAGCTTAACTCAGTTGGTAGGGATATTGCATTTTATATGCAGGGGCCGGGGTTCAAACTCCGGACACTCCACTTCTCCACAATTTAATTGTGTGAGCTTTAGCCACTATGCTACTTGACAAAAAAAAGGTAAAAACTTTCTCTTCCTTGCTTGATTGGAAAGATGTGAAGTTATATGAAGAAACTCCAATTGGAAAAAAATAAAAATAAAAATTGTTCTGATTCCAAAAACTGGGACCTGCCCTTTTTGTTGTTAGTGTGTCAAGTTCCTTTGGTTTATAATGTGAATACTTGCCATTGTGAATCAATTGAAAATGTAAGATTGGATTATAAAGAACATAGTTGATGACAATGAAGTTGCAAGTTCTCATGGAAAAACTGAAATTGTTATTACATTGGATATGTTATGGCATGCTTGAAATCTTTGGGTTTCGAAAGAAAGTTTCAATCACCTCAAGAGATTTTTAATAACATCAAGAGTTTCTTTAGAGGTGAAGAGTAGCTTTCAAAATCATTTGCATAATGTTCCTACTAGTCTGAATAATCTAAATGTCAATGAGATCTCATGGATTCTGCTGTAGGTCATAATTTTAAGCATAATTGCGATCGGGTTGTGGTTCGACATGCAGCATGCAGTGGCATGTTGTGTGATCATAATGGTATGTTCATTTGTGTGTTTGCATCCAGCTTGGAGTTGTGTTCAATTGCACACGTAGAGCTTTGTGCTATTTTCATTTGCGTTAAATTAGCTTTAGACAAGGGCTGCCAAAGAAGTTTGACACCTTTTTCCACCCCTATTGATTTCGCATGCCTTGTGTAGTTCGGATTATAGAATTCAAACAGCATAAACACTCCATAAAAATCTCCAAAACACGTTAAAACATTTCGGATTTTAGAATCCGAACAAGGCGCGTGAGAAACTAATAGGGCAGAAAAAGTAAACTCATAGGGCCAAGGAGCACTAGAGGTACCCTAGAGACCAAAGAAAACACCTTTAGACTATGCAAACAAACAAAGATGACAGTTTCATGATATTCTGGTTCTGAAAAACATATGCCACCTTTATGCTTAAAACTTGTGGCCAAAAGGATTATTTCAGTTCCATAAGCTCACTACTTTAGACGGTACATTCCATCCCGAAGTTCTAACTTCTCCTCGGAGACTAGACCAGATAAAAAGCTTTGTAGTTGTTGGAGTGATTTGTCATAAGGGGGATCAGCAATGCAAACCATCTGCGGTTATAAAGAGAGAGGCACATGATTAATCTTGTTGATCATGTTACGTTTCCAAACATTCATGAAGGTGTAAAACCATTCTTACCTTAAGCATATTGTGAATGCGATCTAATGTCATGCTACCAAGGTTTGTGAGCATCCCCAAGATAAATTTCTGCCACAAGACAATGCATGTTAGATATCTTTATTCGCAAGAATTGCACATTTCATAGTGTTTCAACACTTAACTTAAACAAGAGGCTTAAATATGTGTTTAGTCCCTGCAAATAGGGCTCGTTTGAATTTTCGTCCCTATACTTACTAATCCTTCCAAGCCTTCCCTGCAACTACTAATCATTTGACTTTTGATCCTAATTACATCTGATTACTTATATGTCACATAATTAGTGACGTGGCGATGATGTGGCGTAATCTGACTGGAAAATGACATGGATGACTAGGCAAACTACACACGAAATGACCATTTTGCCCTTCATGAAGCTACACACGTGTGAAATGACCATTCTACCCTTTTCTTCTTCATTCTCTTCCATCACCACCGCCAAACACCATGGATTTCAATGAACCCAGCAGCAACAACAACTCTTACCCCTTTCTATCTTTCTCTGTTAAATATTTTCTAGGAGAGTGATTTAGTTTATCAAAATGGGCACTTTCATAAAACCAAAAAAAGAAAAATTAAAATCGATTATTTTTGCTTATGGAACAAGAACAACAAAAATGTTCAATTTTTCCTCACTTGTTCATAATCCACAACCCCACACACTCTTCTTCTCTCCATTCCCTTATTCTCTCCAATTTCAAACTTTGCAAGTTTCAATCTTTTCAATCTCTCACAACTGCAACCTCCACAAAATTCTCTCTACATCACACCAACATGACAACTACTATGAAGAACATACATTTTCGAAAACCCCATTTTTCCAACTTCCGACAACAACCTCGTAGACAACAAAAAACCAAAACCAATTTCAAAGAAGAAAAAACTGACAGTGATAAAGTCCGAGAATCTTGTCCCTGATAAATGGAAAGAAGTTCAAGCAGAGATAAACATAACAAAGAATGAACGGCGTAAGATAGCTCAGGAGATTGAGTTTAATAGCAAAGTTATGAAGAATATTTCGACGACGTGCATCTTCCAAGTCCGAATCTGAAGTCACCGGAGAAGACTTCGACGACGTACATCGATTGTGTTAGTGATGGAAGAGATGGACGATGTTGGTTGTGTTGATTGAAGAGTTCGATGGTGTTGGTGGTGGTGGTGATGGAATCAGATCCGGTGTTGGTGTTGGTGAAGGAAAGAAGAACGGGTGAGAAGAAGAGAGGTAAGAAAGAAGAAAGAAGACAAGGGCATTATGGTCTTTTTACTTATGTCTTGGATCATTAAGGGTAAAAGAGTCACTTCAGGTACAAAATGTTGAGTCAGCAAGGTTATGTCCCAGTCAGATGGCGCCACATCATTGTCAAGTCAGTAATCACGTGCCACGTAAGCATTTAGATGTAATTAGGACCAAATTTCAAATAATTAATAATTGGAGGGAAATTTTGGGAGGATTAGTAAGCATAGGGACTAAAATTCAACTGATTTGCAGGGACTATAGACATATTTAAGCCTAAACGAGAAAACTAAGGGTAACATGCAGATAGTGAAAAAGGACTGCTTTTGGAAAAATGAAAGCAAGTCACAACTATCATTTAAAAGTTACTACTGTTCAAACTTAACGAAGAACTTAATTTCATATACCTCATACACAGCCATCTCCTTCCGAAGTTGATTTTCTACTGAGGCCCCAGGTCTGTCTTCCTCCTCATTGTCCGCAAGAAGCTCATGAGCATTGCCACTGCCTCCTCCATTCTTACTTGTCTCAGCCATGTTTTCCAAAATGGTGTACACATGGTCAGACGAATCTGCTCCTGTTGACTCTGCAATAACCCCCTGCGTACAAAAAAGACAGTCGCGAGTGAAGTTACATAGAATCCGTATTCAATTGAACAATGTAGCAATTACCCTATAATTTTAGAGTATATTATTTCAATGAAAAGGGTGCTCCTTTTATAGGAGAGAGTAAATAATCACACTCCATAAATTAAGGAGTGATTTTAGGAATAGAAAAAATAAACATAATCAATAGAAAAATAAACAGAATCAATATAAATAATTATAAAATATTTCAACAAACAGCAAGTCATGCCATTGAAAGATAAAATTGGTTCTACATAAATTAAAATTACCATCAACAAAAATGTAAACTAACAAGAATTTTTGTTTTGGAAAATCCAACAGAAGTTTCCTGATTGAAAAAGAGATAATAATTTGTCTCAAACTAAAAATAACCATGAGAGAAAAGTGTTTACTAATATCTAAAAGTATGACGAGAAAATTTATCAGGTTTACCTTGCTTATCCAAAAATTTATTCTCCTAATTAATACATCCACAGGTATCCCAATAGCAGCCGCAAGGTTTTTAGAGGTCCAACTGAAAGAAGAAACATAATATTACACTACAGTCAAAATAACTGGACTAAAGGTGTTGATGGATTGTGACGATACCTCGTTTGATCTTGAAACTTCATAATGATAGATGCAAGAACAGGGGCTACAGTGAATTGCATTATCCTATCTTCAAACTGCAACTCCAGCTATACCATTGGACATGACAAAATTAAGCAAAAAATAGCGGAAAAACTGAAAAAGTGCGAAAGGGATAACACCACAAATCATATTCAACAAACTTGCTAAATATCGCTAGACAATGACATTTGGAAAAAATAAATAAATAAAAGTACTAACCTTGACAGTCCCAAGACTTTTTTTCCACTGAAGCTTACGGGGTGTTTTGATTTCACTAAATCTCTTCGCATAATCAGAGAGAAGCTGGTCGACAGGTTCAGGCAGGTTAAGGGGCTCATCCTGTAATTATCTTCAAAGTCAATCATAGAACAGAAACAGCTTTGCAGGAAAACAATGCAATTGATAAAAATATATTTTGGTTGGAAAATCATTTTATTGAAAAGACTAGACTATTATCATACTTCTAATTGAACTTGAAGAAAAGATAACTGATGTTATAACATACTAAAGCAAATTCTTGTTAGTTTGAAGAAACTCTACCTGAGTTTACATGGAATAACATTAAAGCAGAATTTAAAATAAATAAATTGAAACTGTTTAGGCTTCTTTTAAAAGAAGCTATCAAAATTTTAAACCTGATTAGATGTGTTTCTACTTTTCTTTTCTGAAAGAGAAGTACAGGTACAGTGCAGCATCAACTTCTTGCATATACGAAGTGAGTAGTACGTTTACTTTCAGAAAATATACATTCTCCTCAACATAATGGACAATAGTAAAAACAAATGAGTGATGACCGTGTAAAAGACGGAGGAATGAAACAAAAGTTTTCTCAAGTTTTGGATTAGAATTGCTTGTGACAAGGTAAGGATGAGTTGCCTAAAATGATTCGAATTTACAGACTAAAGTATCGAGAAACAGGAGGACCCTGAAATTTGAAATATATGGTAAGGGGATCAATTATAATCCCAACATCTCTGGTATAGAAGTCATTCTTATTAAACAAAAATCAGTTAGAAGAAAATCCAACTGCAGATTATGTATTGGTACTTTCATCAAAGAATTGATATTAATGAACCTAAACATCAAAAAATCAATTTTTTACGATATCTGAAATTCAAAAAATACAGGTTGAGTACTGCTAGGCAACGATGAGCGCATACAAGTAAGCAAAATCTAATTGCAGATTATGTATCGGCATTTTCATCTAAGAAATGATATTGATGAACTTAAGTATAATATGAAGGATGAGTAGTGAGAACTAAAATTTGAAACATAACATAAATACATCAATTTTTTCACAATATCTGAAATTCAAAAAATGATCAATAAAATAATTTTATCTGCTGACCTGAATTGGAGGCCAGAAATTAGAAGATATGATAGTGGAAGCTATTTTATCCATGGATATTGCATTGTCTTCGACCTCCACACCTAAGAGCGCATAGCCAAATTTTGGTGAAAAGGAATTGAAGCAAATAATAGTTAAAAATATATTTGGCAAATTGGCAATGATCACAAATAAGGGATATTTGAACTTGGAAATTACTTGTCCGTGGTGGCTGACTTATGGTAGCTTTGATGTTAGTGTTGACTCTCTTTGAGCCAATTAGATCATTGAGCATAATCTCGCATTTTGTTAGGCTGCTCTCTCCGAAATGTATCTGCATAAACAAAGCATTAAACAGATGTTTAAATAGGAATATCAAAATCAAGAACGCCTACACACAAAAAAAGATAAAAGATAAAATATCAACAACATTTCAGTCAAACAAAACAGCAACATGAGATTTATTTGTATAAGTACCTTAAGGAGTTCTAGAGTACGTATCTCTGAGTCAATATCATAATCAGATTTATTTAAAAGTTTCTCAGCAAGCATAGTTTGATATTCATGAACTAAGTGATCTTTTGAACCAATTATGCCAACAATCATCCCAAGCACGTCAACCTTCCTTTGGTTTCTGCTTCCCTTCGATGGATCGGCTTCCACAGGATCAGGTTGCCATCTGCTTGGAAAATCCAATTTAGAAGAAACATCAATTTAACAACCTAGCAGGTAGACAACATCAGAAGGAACAGTGAAAAATGCGAATCAAAATCCATTGTATAAATATACCGTGTGGCATTGATCCATGCTTGCCTATTATCAGTGTTAAAATCATCATCAATACCAAAATTTTCTTGAATTTCTTCATCTCTATTCAGCTCTTCAAGAAGGCTATCTCCGGGATTTCCAGATGCACTTGAGTTCCCACTCGTCCCATCTGTCAGCATGGTCACTATGCATTTTGTTGTATCTCTCCTTCCACTTAAATAATTTCTTATTGGTTCACCGACTGCCTCAAGGAAAACACCTGCAGGATCTATTGTCCTTAGGGCTTTAATAGTCGAAACATATTGGTGTAATATATCATTGGTTGATGCGCCTGCAGTAAGAAGGCGATAACGCAGTGCAGAAATAA
>Ga0315913_1005408_pt1 | contig 15505 bp, 11 predicted proteins | sample MpolsnodulesMG_FD_207736 | JGI IMG/M metagenome (GOLD analysis project Ga0315913, IMG submission 207736) | Medicago polymorpha root nodule microbial communities from Los Angeles, California, United States - small nodules | ecosystem: Host-associated > Plants > Roots > Nodule | place: USA... | reverse complement strand
ACAAAAACCAATTATGTAGTCCTTTTGAATTTTGATAGCAATCACTAGCTATATGGTAGATAGATAGATGTAAAAAAAAAAAGTTCCATATATATATAAGCGTAAAATATATTTCCGTCAAAGAACTTTCAATGTATTTCTATAACTTAATATTCAAACCTAAACTTAAAATTTTCATCTTATCAAAAAATTAAAAAAGGAAAATATTAAACATCATCAAGGATTGGTCTCACAGATGTTTTTATTAGTTTGACTTTTCAATTCACCTCATTTTGTGCGCGGTTCATTGATTGGAAAGTTTTATTATGATTTTGTTTGATTCACAAAAGATCGGTATTTGACGAAACAATACATAAAAAAATATTAAGTACGTGTTTGTTACATGGAATGAAAATGTATTCTCAGGATTAACTTTTCTATGAATGTTAGAGTGAGAATTTTATTCTTAGGAAAGTTTGATAAAAGTGTTTGTTTGATGATTTGAATTCATGGGAATTCTTTTTTAAAGCTGTGATATAATTTATTAAAATACCCCTACTATGTAAAACATATGTCTCCTCAATTTTCTCTCTATTTTTTTTTTGCAAAGCATCGAATAATCAAACTAACGGATTTGATAATTTTAATTTATCATACACCAATTCATCCATGTCTATGTACTGTTACTCATAGAATCAGAATCACATGAGCTTTGTTAAGTTCTAATTGAATCATCCACCTTGAGTATTACAAGTGTGTAATTTGTAGCAAAACCTGTGTAAAGGCAAGAAGAACACGTGGCACATAAATAGGTAGAAATGTGGGATGCCATGCGGTTAAAGGGGTAGAAATGAACTTTTGAGATATTAATGGATGTTAGCCGCTGGGAATAAGTCATTCCCATACTTTGTGCCGGGAATAAAAAATGGGACAATATAGTTGAAAATAATTACCGGGTATAATTAATTCCTTAGAACCTTTTTGTATGCATGTGTACCAAACATTGGAATAAATAGTTTCCATCTTACATTACCAGGAATTTAATTTGTAGAGGGGAAACAAACGCGTGAAATTTTCTACAATTAATTTTATGAGTGTAAATATTAATAGACGAGAGAAATAGTAATATAGAGAGGGAGGGGGATGGAAATAAGGAAATAGAGAGGGAAGAGATGGAGATGGGTTAGGAGAGAGGGAGATAAAAGAGTCAGGAGAGAGCAGGAAAGTGGAGAGAGGGAGATGGTAGTGAGGGATGAGGAAGAGAGACTATTTCTTGAGTAGAAAATAGGGTATCATTTTAAAGGGAAATGTTAACCGGTGCCTTCGGGGCACTGATTATGAAAGTCAAAAGAGAAAATTTTAAGTTAAAAGAGAAAACATTTAATATATTGATTACACAACTTTGAATGCATACATTACCCTTTTTGAGTTATTATTTAAACGTAAATATTACTATTTTAAATAGTTTGTACTTGAAATAAAAATTTGTTTGAAAGGGAAAAGAGTTTTAGTTCTTATTCGGTCACTTGCCCTACATTTTGTTGTATCTCAAGAACAATTTTAAAGTAAAACACACTACTATAGTTGTTACATGCAATCCTTATTTTTTGAGCAAATCAAATGCACATTTAAATTCAAGAGTAATTTTTTTTTTAAAATAATATTTACTTATACTTTTGTTAATTACAACGTTCTTCCTTAAACAACGTTATTCCTTCAAAAAATAAAAACGTACTTTCACTAATTGTAAAGATTAAAAGCACAAATCTCTCACACTAACAATTACATTGACTTTGGATAATCGCGTTATAACAATCAAATGTAACAGCATGAAGATGATGATCATGAACCAATGTTTCTAGAAAAGAAGATGAATATCGCATTATACCATTATCAACAAAAAAACAAGAATAAGAAAGAGAAAACAAGTGTAAAATCTGTAACATGCCAACAGGTTATAATATCTTTATCTTCTTCCTTTACTACTTTTGTAAAAGGCGCCAACTGAAGTTTCTAGTGTAGAAACAAAGACAGATAGACATACAAAGAATCCAAAGCAAAATTAGCCAAATCTCTTTATTGAAAATTACAAAATAATGTACAAATAGATAGAGACGTTGCCATAAACTTAAACCCAGCTAAAAAAAAAATTAATCAAAACAATAAAAAATAATAACACCCAAAAGATATATTTAGCAAAAACAAACCAATTTCTCAGCTCAAATGAAATCTGAAACCATAAAATAATTGATAAAATTAAAAACAAAGGTCAATGTTGTTGTTTTTGATTCACAACATCAACACTAGTGCCACATGACAAAAACTTATGAAAAATCCGAAACAAAGTGCTACAAGAAATTTCTTTCATTTTACTTAAAACCAAACACTTATTCCTTCTTCTACCTTGATTTCTTTTCTTCTTTGCACCATGATCCACTTTCTCTTTCACTCTCCCAAAACATTTTTGAGTTTTTTCTTCTTCCCTCGAAAATGTATAGCTCCTTAGATACATCTGTCTGCATGAGATACTATCCACCACTCTTGGATGACCATGATCGGACAAATGTGATGATCCTTTCCTTCCGTTTAAGCTCACCGATCTCACAAACTCCGCATCTGATTCCGGCCACTTGTAGAGGTTTGTGTACGTGGCTCGAACTGGCACGCGTGGGTCACGTGCATCGTTCACACAGTTTGATATACAAACAGAACTCATCTTTAGCTTTTGTGTTTTCAGTAGTGTAGAGGCAGGTTTGGTGTATATAAATTGAAAGGGACAAAGGTTATTAGGTAATTAATTAATAATAAAACGGAAAATCATTAATTAATGATATAATGAAAAACAATTAAAGGCTTGGATTGTAAGAAAAGTGTGGAGAAAGGGTGAGGGGATGATTGAAGTTATTTGTAGTGGTTTTGTTTTTTGGGTGGTCACTTTATGTTATCATGTGTGATGATTTGAAATGACTATGTTTGTAGATATCATGAGAGTGTGGTGTTAGGCCAGAGTTAGATTACGTAAAGAAAATGCATATATTTATTTAAAAGGGTTTTGTGGCTTTGTGACATGTATGTATGAGGTGCCAAAAATGCTTAGGTTGTGTGGGATAATCATGTTTCTTTTTTCTCTCTTTTTTTCCCTTGCTTCTTTTTTTTTTTCTTACTTTAATTGTTTGTCGGTATTTGATGACCCGACTTGTTTTTCTTTTTATAACGGTTGACCTATTTTTGTTACATTAACTGTTGACTTTCGTTTGACAATTTTACTGTTGACTTGCTTTGCAATTTAATTGAATGACTATTTATGATAATAATTACCGGGAAATATCAATGGAACGAATTTAAAGAGACAGAATAAAATTAGTATTCTCTCAAAAAAAAAATTACTAGTATGTAATTTAATACAAGTATTTTGTCAAAATATTAATTTTATTTCTATTTATAACTTAGAGTTTATAAGTAATACTAATTTTATTTCTATTTAAAACTTAGAGTTTATAGGTGACAGGAACACGTTTGTAACCAAAAACAAATGACAGGGAACACGTCACACGTGTGATTAGTGAGTGTTTGCCCAGAAAAGCATGCTGTTAATGGCAGCATTTATGTTAGTGTTGAAAGTTGAATGGCTTACGTAGGCAGCGTGAGAGAAATGGAAAGAAAAAATACAGTATAAATTCATTTCTATTTTGGTAAAACAAATAATCAATCCGTCCCATAATAAATATTCATTTAAAAATGTACAATTTTGACCTAACTTACTCTAACCATATTTTTCTACTAATATACCAAAATAAAGAATATTACCTCCGTTTTTTATTATAAGCAAATTTTGACTGTTAGGTTCATTCAATTAATGATGAATATAGTCTAGACTATATACATCATTAATTGAATGAACTTAAGAGTCAAAATTTGCTTATAATAAAAAACAGAGGGAGTATCATATAAGATGTCGTTAGATTCGTCTCGATGAGTATTTTCAAAATATCAAATTTCCATAATTTTTTCTAATATACTATTCAATATATTTAATCTGAAAATTATGCATTGACATACGTAATAAGGTCAACTGTATTATGTATTATGGGACGAGGGGGTACTAATTTAAACTTTGTAACGGGATAATTGTTATTTGTCTTTTCTTTCGAAAAATTGTTTTTATATAGATAGAAGAAATAATAATAGTTATTAAAAATTCATACATACATAAATGGATAAGTCGAGGAAATACAATTTGACACGACATACAATTTAACAATTTTGGTATTTTTGACCATTAAATTGTGACTTGTGTGATTTTGACTTGAGATTTTAGAGTTTACTCTTCTTCAAAATTTTAAATTCGATTTTTTCTGACGGCAATTTGGATGGACTAATTTATGACTTATAGACTTAAAAGATTGTTTCTATTGATCTAAATTGATTCAAATAGCAATATATTTTTTTTCAAAAAATCATACTAGTAAATGTCGTAAAAAAATTGATTCAAATAGTAATATTTTTCTTTTCAAAAAATCATACTAATAAATGTCCTAAAAATATAAGTCAAACACTTGATAAAGTCATATATACACTGCTTTTTTCTCTTAAAAAATGCATTATCTATCTACTAACTATATAAGAAAATTGATGCCTTGTGAATTTTCAATTTTATCCTTTGGAGGGGTAATTTTGTAATTCAATAATTCCTACCTTTGAAGAGAGCCACCTCATCCATATTTTTCCTATTCCTTTTTTCTTTTTGTTTTGACAATAACCTTTTTTTAAATTTTTTTTATTCCTATCAATTTTCTAGAATATTATGCCACTGTCAAAATTGAATGGAATGAGCTTTGACCAAAAGTTGTTGAATGCTACTTCAAAAAAACCACTTCTCGACAATTTATTTCAGAAACACCTCTCTTCAACTCTCAATGAGAACCGTTTATTTTATTTTTTAATATTATATTTCACTATGTTCTTTTCTTCCATTTAATTTAATTTAATTTTTTTAACCGTTCCATTTTATTTTTTTAAGTAGGTTTCATTTAATTTTATTATCTTTTTTTCAAAGGAATTTTATTATCTTTTTATCACTTATATATTTAATTTCAATATCGTTTAATCATCACAATCTCACAAATATTTTTATTCACATTGTCATTTAATGATACCAAATAGTTTTATTTCCTTTCTTCAACCTCGCAAATATATATATATACATACACATTAGCATTTTGAGTAATATTTTATGTTCGCCTGTCTATTTTTTTGTTACGCTAATGCGTATAATTTTTTTTAGCGTTGCATAATGCGTGTAATCATTTTTATAAAAATTGGATTTTAATTAAAAGTACAAGTATAGATGCCTAAAAAAATATACTTATATATATTTTGCACCTTTATATTGTAACAATTTATATGCATATCTTTTTCTTATTAAAAAAAAAACATATTTGTTTCAATGACACCAACAATGTAACAAATATAATATCATATAATATAAATTCTTATCGTTTTGAAAGACGCCAAAAATATGGTATTCTTAAAACGAAATTTGTTATAGAGTATAATTGAAAAAGAAAAAACCAACTATTTTGATATTATTTATGTTATTATTTGAGCTTAATAAACGTCGTTGAGTAAATGTGGTATTTGTAAAAAAATATCTTTTATATTTTAAACATTTTTACCCTTCAAAAAATGTTTTTTTATCTTTTATATTTTAAACATTTTTACTCTTCAAAGTTTTGTCCTCGTGAGCGTAGCTCAGTTGATAGAGACAATGCATAAATATATGCAAGGTCCGGGGTTCGAAACCCGAACACCATCAAAAAAATAATAAATTCAAAGTTTTGTACAATATTTTGCCAAACAACTTTTAACTTAAAAATACCTTTAAACTAAAAAAAAAAAACAAAGAAAGCCAAACAACTTTACCTTCTTCTTTTTTTTTTTTGACAAATACTTTACCTTCTTTTTCTTAAAGGCCATTATTTTAACTTTGTTTTGAAGTAGCTTTTAGACCATTAAAAATCTTGGCCAAATGGTACCCAAGTACAGCTATAAATATGTTTTTGGTCCCTATAAATATACTAACTTTCATTTTAGTCCCTTTAAAATTTTCCTTCAATTTTTGGTTTTTATAAAATTTTCAGTTACTACTTTTGGTCCATATTTTAAAGTAAATTTTTGTATTTTTTAATGAAATTGTACAGAAATATATATAATATTGTAAAAGTCACTCCAAAAAAAATTAGAATTTTTTACCGTAAAAAAATATAAAAATTCATATTTAACTCATGTTTTGGTAAAACTTTGTAACTTTTTTTGGGAGAGATCCATATAATATTATAAATTTTTCTGCAAAATTTTGTTCAAAAATATGTATTCTACATATGAAGTTACTTAAAAAGAGGGACCAAAAGTGAAGATGAAATTTTTTTGAGGACTAAAACTTGAAGAAATTTTTTAGAGGTACTAAAACGAAAAGTTGACATATTTATATGGAATAAAAACATATTTAACCCATAAATTTATTACAATTAAATATATGGTTAAATATGTTTTTGGTCCCTATAAAATTGGGACCTTTTAAGTTCAGTCTTTACTTAATTTTAATAGTTCTTTTAGTCCCTACAAAAAATTTATGCACTTAGTATTAGTCCTTACTCAATTTAAATTTGTTTAATTTATGCATAAACTCTCAAGTTTTTGAACAATTTTTTGCAGTCATGTTAAGAACATTAATAAAAGTTTCTCCAAAAAAAATCATCGCAAAATATGATTTCTACGTCCATATTTTGTTACTTTTACCTTTAACTTTTGTGATTTTAAAAAATTCATATTTAATTCGTTTCATGTTAAAAAATTCTAAATTTTAGTAAATGAACCTTTCATAATGTTGTAAACATGTCTAAAAAAATCGTTTAAACATTTAAGAGTTTAAGGAAAATTAAACAAACTTTGTTTTAGTAGGGACTAAACTTCTGAGTAATTTTTCTTTGTAGGGACTAAAAAACTATTAAAATTAAGTAAGGACTAAACATAGAAGTTTCCAATTTTATAGGGACCAAAAACATATTTAACCCTTAAAAATATTAAAAGCATGTGTAATTTTCTTTAAAAAAAGAGTGTATCATCAACTTCGTCCCTGAATTTGCATCTGAATCGGCCAAATTCGTGCAAATTTTTCTGTGGTTAAGGTAACGTCGTTCCTCTTCTTTTTCTTTTTCTTTGTTCGTTTTCACCCATTTTTTGTCCGTTTTTTTTATTTTCGTTTTCAGTTTTTATCATTTCGTTTTCAACTTTAAACTTCATTTGATGCTTACTTTGTTGTTTGTTTGTGAGTGTTGTGTTTTTGAGATTGTTGACTATATTATTCATTTTAAGGTTTTCAGTTTAAGACTTTAAAATTTGATTTTTTTTTCTAGTTGGTAACTAAAATTGATGAAGATTAATTTAGTAATGAAGGAAATTATTTATTGATTGATTAAGACAGTTTCCGAAAAGGGTTTGCATTTTGTTGTTGTTTTGTTTGCGATTAAGATTAATGTTGCCAAAATCCGTAGGATGGAAGACAACATCACGCTAATCTTGCATCACAATACAGTAGCATGGACTGAACCTTCTCCATCAATTTTGTCTTTCTTCCACGACCAACACCAATTCCATTGTTTTTAAAGTAACCTAGTTCTTCAGCTTCATCAACCCAGACAAAAAATTCACAATTTTCAACATCATCCTTTGCAAAATAAAATTCAGAATCAGTAAGGTGTTAATCAAACCATTCTTGCGTCACACAAGATTGGATAAACAAACCTTTAGCAGATGGTAAGCATAGAAAGGGCTTTCTAGGTTTTTGAGAGTGTTAGACTTTTCTTATGGCACAAATTCTACCACACCAACATTCAAGCACCCTCACATCACCATTAAACATGGGGCTTGACTTTGATAACTCTTTTTCCCCATATCCCCACACCCGTCATTTCAGATTCAATTTGAACAGTTTTGCTTGAAGAAATTTTGGGGATTCTGGTTTTCAGATTCAATAAAAAGAATTAGGGTTTGAAGTTTTTTGAATTGGGGAAGAACGTTACTACTAATTATTAGAATTTTTTTAGGGATTTTGGAGTGTAGATTAAAGATTGTAAAATTAGGGTTCCAATTTTATATATTTGGGGAAGAAAGAAAAAGCCGTTGGGGAGGAAAGAACATTTTATGCAAATCAATTAATTTCATCCTTGAAAATTTTGGTCAGTGCCGGCCAAATTAGTCCCTACTTATGTGACATTTGACATGTGAGAGGATAACGACCACGTCAACACCATTAACACTTCAATTGAACGAAACAACTAAATTGATTGACATTTTACAAATTCAGAGACTATTTTAATATTTTGTTAAATTAGAAAACGAATTTAGTTATAAATTCAAGGAAGAATTTAATCATCACTAAAAAAAACATACAGTAATTTAGTTAAATTTTACTACTCCACTCATTTCACAATGGAAGACAAATCCTGATTTTGAGACGGTGGAAACCTACCATGAAGTCAAAGAACAGTTCAGATAAGTATATCCCCTTTGTCTCCACTTCCACACCCATTTAAGTTTTAGTTCTATATTCCAAAAAAATACTCTTAACTCACCTTTTGAGATATCATTTCAACTTCTTCAGATTTTCCTTTAACAAGTGCCTTATGATATCTCTCACCACCACCACTCTGGTGCTTCCGCCATTATCACTGGTCACATGTTCGGCGGCACGCCGTCCACAGAAATCTACTGTGAAAACTGACAGAAAACAAAGACATAACAACGTTGGATTCAGCGGCGAGAAGAAGGAATTGTCGTGGCATTGCGTGGAAGGTTGTGGCGCTTGTTGTAAGCTTCAAAAAGGTCCTTCTTATCCATCTCCTGAAGAAATTTTCACCGACCCTTCAGATGTTGAGGTCCATTTTCCTATGTTTTATAATTTTAATTTAATTTGTAGTAAATTGAGCTATGAACATTCTATTTAGTGTGTATTATAATGTTAATGATGATTAGTATTTGTCTTTTACATTGGTTTATTGTTTGATTTATGCTTTGATTATGTGGCAATGAATTGAATTTCAGCTCTACAATAGCTTAATAGGACCAGATGGATGGTGTATACATTATGAAAAGAGTAGCAGAAAATGTTCCATTTACTCTGGTCAGTGGCCACACCATCACTCTAAAGTTTTGAATGTTATGATTTCTTATGAGAATGTTAGCTTTGGAGTTTAGCTTGTATATATTGTTTTGTTCTTTTTCAGAGCGTCCGTATTTTTGCCGTGCGGAGCCTGTGGTGTTTGAATCTTTGTTTGGAGTTAAACAGAAGAATTTCAATAAGGAGGCATGCAGGTTCACCTTTCTCACTCACTTTTCAAATTATTTTCTTTTACTTTCGATTATAGAGAATCACATTATGAAGAAGTTTATTTAGTTGAAATGATTTTCTTTTTGAAAGATAATTACGTTGGTGGTATGTAATACTGATATGCTAGTGGCCGATGTTTTTTCTTTAAAACTCGATATCTGGTCCAAGAACCGATTAATCCGGGGATCAATCCCATTGTCCACTTGTTAGTATAATGAGGGTTAATTATCTTTTGACTTTTATGTATTTCATGAAATTGGAACAATTTCGGGCTTTCGATCTGAAGCAGCATTTAAATAGGGTTAGCATTTTGAGATTCTACCTCTTTACTTCGATTTGCATAAGGTGCAGCTATGTGTCAGAATTTTATTGAAGAACCTTACTTTGTAGTTTCTTTTGTTTATGAGGAGGTTCTGTCATCAAGCTTTTGAGGCATACAGTATCTCTATGTTAGGATGCAAAGTTAGTGATATGATATGATAGACAGATACTATGAAGTAAACAATTGTTAATTTTTGCCTCTATATGCTTTGAAGGATAGTGGTGGACCATAAGCTTAACAAATCATGCTAGTGGCCTAATGGATTCATTATGACCTGACATGCTATGGTTTTCTTAAGAAAAGGCCACATCTTCCATTGAAGTGGCCATGAGGTGTTTGAGCATGAGGTATCAACCATGACTCCTTACCTTACAACAACAAAGAATGATTGCTTATACTATTACTGCCAAGTTCCAAGGCTAGCACACTTATATCATGATTTTTTCTAAAGCAGAAATCATGTTTGAATTTTGTTATTATTCTCCAACTTTCCATATTGTCTTTAATTCAGTTTATCCTCAGAAAATATTATGTTATGTTATATTAAAACAAGCACAACACTATCCTTGAAACTAAGACACCCAAAGTGTGTGTTTCTTATCCAATTTCTTTGTTTTTTTCCCTTGTAGTTTCTGCAGAGACTCAATTAAGGCAATTTATGGTTCCAATTCAAAGGAACTTCATAATTTTGATGAGTCAATTAGGAGTTCTTCTTCTGGTTAGAGTTTTGAATTCTTTATTGATCAAGGTCAGTTTTCTTGTCTTTTTTGTTAACTAATGTTTGAACTGACATTAGAGTTTTCTTGTTTATACGTTCTAAATATCTACTATGATTTTTTGAACTGGCATAACTTCTGCATGAATCTAGAAAGTAGAAGCTAACAGCACTTAAAAATAGCTATATTTGATAGGTATTAGTAATAAACTACTCCCTCCGTCCCATTTTAACTGAGCCCTTGGCTCATTTCACACTTACTAAGAAAAAATGTATAAGTGAAAAAGAGAGAAAAATAGTTTTGAGTGCCCTTATCAACTATTGGCGTATTCTTCATTATCATAAATACAAAGTAGAATATATTGAATTGGGAGTGGTGAAAGTAGTATTAATTAGTGTTATAATTGAAAAAAGTAATTAATATTGTATTGAAAAGTAAAATGAGTCAATTTTTCTGGGACAATATTTTTTTGCAAATGGCTCAGTTATTATGGGACGGAGGGAGTAATGAATTATCATTGCATGTTCTTCTATTGGAATTTATTGTTCATTGAAAATATAACTAGTTAGATTTCCCATATCTTATTTTGTGCTAAGTGAAGGATTCATGAGTTAAATACTACCCAAAAAAACAAACACGTAATGATGATTAAAATGCATCTAATAAGAAATTATTGTCAAAATAAGTGCTAAGGCATGTAGATCTCATGGGTTTGGGTCCTTGAAAGAACTTTAGATTGTTAAGTGAAAGTTGTGAACATTAATGAGAAAATTATGAAGTTCTGAGATAGTCTGTAAGTAATCTCCTTTTGACCATGTGCTTAACCTTACTCTTCAAAGTGAACTCTACACTTCAAAAAATCTTGATACATGGAAGTAACTTTCTGCAGAACTTGTTGGCCACTAATAGAAGTCATTCCTTAAAATTCTTCCAGGTACCAATATCTTGACTGAATGTGGGACGTGGGTTATGTGCGGTACTTGATGGAAGGAATTATCCACACAATGCATATGTTGAAGCCTTTCAAGCACTCTAATGTTATTGAAGCACAACCACGTTGTTGGTGGTATTCTTAGACCACCAATTTCCATTCCAAATTAGATATCGTTGCTGTGGGGTGGCGTGCCAGGTTTTTGCTTCTCCTCTGGCGGCATAATTACAAAGAAGCTGCAGGTTCACAATTCAAATCCTCACCCTACTGCAGTGATGGCTAAAATTTGATCACTTGGAAATGTAATATTCGATGGACAGTTGTTCATAAAATATAAGTATGAACTGATTTGAATAGGCTAATTTCATTATTCTACTCAGGATCGGTTTTAAGATTTTTAATGCCCTGTACAAACTAAATGAATGGTGCCCTTGTATATTCTAATGAAGAGTTAATGTTACTATCTTTGTTATGATTATGATTATTATTACGTTGATGCACTACAGTTTGCAGTAGTTACCATCTTCTTTTGCGTAGCGACAACCAGGGTCTAAACACCAATTGCCGGAAACACGAACACCGACTAGGCGACTAGTGTCCTCAAAATCATAATGCCAATAAAATTGATGCCATCCGTGACTTTTATTATTTATATCTTGCTTATTTGTTTCTATTGGATTGTTGAGCAAAAACCTTAAAACTGCCATAACTCTATTTTTTATATGCAGATTTATAAACTGGGATAGTTACATGTTTAACTAGAAGATTTTTTTTTCTTTCTTTTCATCCCTTTGCATAATTTTTTTTTTTTGTGATTAATCTTACTCTATACAAGGCCTATTTTGTTTACTTTCATCATATTATCGCACCACCAAGGCCAAACTCATCTTCAATGTTATCTCCATCTTCAAATAACTTCAAAAACTGAGCTTGGTCCTCTTCTTTTCTTTTCTTCAGCCAGAACTTATATGCACCAAATACTCCAAGAATCACTACGCCTGCGGCCAAAGCACCAAGAAAAACCAGAATTGCTATGTGTTTTCCGTGTTTATTAGAAGAGCTGGAAGCTGCAGAGCAGGAATACAATCAGTTTTGTTGATATAAAATATAATAAAGATTACCATGCAAAGGAGCATCAGTCCTCCTTCATTTGCCATAAAATTCTGACATTAAAATAACTTAAAAGTCTTCCAAGGCTTGTTAAGAAATGCAACAAAGTGGAAAAAACTATTTCTAGCATACCTAGTACCAGTACATCAAAGTTCACACTAAAAATAAAACAGCGAAGAATACAAAAATGAAAAATAATTTAAAGAACCTTCTGTGCCTTCTTCTTAATCAATACAATATTCCTCCATCTAGCAAAAGTATAGATTCTTCTGAGCAACTTACCTTTTCTTCCATAAAAAAAATGAAGGAAAAAAGCACTAGCATTTATAATAAAAACCCATACAGTTTAATCTAAAATGGCGTTGGACCCATCGGATTTGTTTAAGTAGACTGAAGTTGACTCCTCGAAAGTCCGGAGTACAAGGTAGATGTTAACAACTTCATAGTTCAATACACTATTTTTCCAACCAACTGTCATAAGTTCATTTTTTATCCTCTGAAGTGGACTCGGTCAAGAGGAGCTAAATCCAATTAGTCACTAGTTAAATCATGGATGTACTGTAGTCAAATGTTATCCCAACTTTTGTGTACCCTGATACTGAATAATATGTGAAGCACAAGGGGAAATACATTAATCTATAGTGTAACTAAACTTTCAATTCAAATGGTTGGGTAATGGGTACCACGGTTAATTTTCAAATCAGCTATAAATCAAATGAGCTACCAACAAATTTGTTAAGGCGTTTATTTGGACTTACTTGTAGCATTTTGTTTATCTTTTCCTAATACAGGGGATGAAAACACAATATAGGAGATGGACAGAGTAATTTGCTTCACCATTTTTTTTCTTTCTTTATTAGAACCTTAAAACTCTAATGAACTTCAGCAACTCATCTGCTAATTTAATTTGAATAACCAAGTTATTCATGGTGATGAACTTTAACTCAAAAGTGAATTGAAGTTTCTTGCTTATGTGTTGACATAAACTCACTAGAATTAGAGATTGAGAGAATCATTCATCAAAAACTGAAATTGCATACTTTTGAATAAGTAAACAAGTTTTGCAATGGCATCAACTGGGTCACAATAGCATCATGAAGTAATAAATAAAGAATCTTCAAAGCAAAAGTTGCAAGATACTCACCACCAAAAGATAAGCAATCTGGGCACAGAAAAGTAGCATTGAACTCCTTTTCCTTGAACCTAACATATTCACCATGGGGTGCAGTAAAATCCGAAGGACAAAACTCCCATTCATCAAAAGCCTCGTCTGAAGTAATACTGTTTTCCTCATATAGTCCACACCGCTTGCAATTTTTACTTGAGAAGTTGCTTAAAATCTGGAAGCAGAGAGCAAAATCTCAGTAATTGCTCAAAAAGTAATTAAAATAAAAGCATAATAGAATCTAACCTTCCAAGATTGTTGACCATTGTAAGCATAAACAAAACGAGCTCTCTTAACATCTTCGAACACGTTCTTGTTCTCCCCTTCACAAAGGAAATACACAGTTGAAGTCACTTTTAGCCACTCGTGCCTTTCGAAGATTTCAATTGAACTCAATGACACAGCTGCACATAACATCAACCCTGTACAATTCAAATGCAAATGCAAATGCAATCAACAACATTTACACTTCGAAAACATATCATCGTGTTTGTGTCTGTGCTTCATAGCGATGGACGAATGAAAAATTAAAGAGAATGAGTTAGTTATACCTGGAAAGTTGGCTAAGAAAACGAAAAGTGCAAGAGAAATTCTAGAATTGGACGCAGACATTGGAGTGAGAGAGAGAGGATGAGAAATGAAAGAAAATGGAAGTTGAAGAATTCTTTATTTCAAAATGTTGTTAGTTTGAAGGAAGAGTGGAAGACTTGACGTGGCAGCGCGCGATTGGTTGGTGGGGTGGGGAGTCTAGTCTAAGATACGTGTGCATTACGCACCTGATTGCTGCTAATTCAATAACTTTGCCGCCAATAACTTCCATTGACTTCATAAAAATTGACTCAGTCTATAATGCATAGGATTAAGTTGATTGGCTTTGTGGTCAATTTTTATAATTTGTTTATGCTATTGTGGTATTGTCATCCCTATTGTCGTCAATTTTTATGATTTCTTTATGCTTAGATATTGTTTGAGTATGTTTGTTTTTTTGTGATTCGTGTATTTTTATTTTATCAACTGTTTTATTAGCTTCAAATCCGCATCTTTGTAATTAACAATCATCACGACGCAGTCTAAATAACTAGTTTTTTTTTTTATCATTTTATTTTAGTCTTTCAAAATCTTCCTTCAACACAATTTTTTTAGTTTTCAAAATTAGGGAATTTTCTTTATGAAGAAAAATACATCTCCAAAACCATCTCTCAAAACCTTCGATTCTTTTCAGTTGATCCTTTTTGTAGTTTCAAAGCCCTTGTCTCCCCTCTCAAACTTTTAAACATGCCCTCATGATGTGTTTGCAAGTTGGTTTTTGATAGAAAGACTTCAGAGTTTAGAGAATTAAATCTATATTTTAGTATATATTTGATAAACTTTTAAACATGCCCTCATGATGTGTTTGCAAGTTGAATTTTGATAGAAAGACTTCAGAGAGAATTAAGTCTATATTTTAGTATATATTTGATACTCCATCTGCTTCACAATAATTGTTTCTTTACCATTTTTTTCTTTTTTTTCAAATAATTTTCACTTTAAAATATTAATGCAACATTTATTATTTTTCCCCATTATTATACTATTATTTATTGAATTTCATCCACCTTAACTACTTTACTAACTACAATTAATAAGGGTGTTTTAGTAAATGATACTAATTTTACTATCAAAATCAACACAATCAATCATCTCTATTATAAACATTTGCCTTTTTTTTTAAAAGTACACTTGGCATCTTCATATTTCTCATATCATTTAATGTTTTCTTATCATCCAATCAAAATTGATTATGACACATTTATTTTATATCAACCAATAAAAAAAAGATTATGACTCATTTTTTTTCCATGAGCCAATCAAAATGGATCATGAATCATTTGTAAATTAATACATGGTTTTTTCC
>Ga0315913_1005407_pt1 | contig 15507 bp, 15 predicted proteins | sample MpolsnodulesMG_FD_207736 | JGI IMG/M metagenome (GOLD analysis project Ga0315913, IMG submission 207736) | Medicago polymorpha root nodule microbial communities from Los Angeles, California, United States - small nodules | ecosystem: Host-associated > Plants > Roots > Nodule | place: USA... | reverse complement strand
AAATTTTTAAGTTTGGGGGGCATTTTGCACATAAGTGCAAAACTTCAGGGGGGGTATTTGCAAAACGTCATGTTGACTAACAGAAAAATTTGACGGAAGGGGTAAATTGATTAACGTTGTGCAATTTCAGGAGGGTAATTGAAGTTTTGTTAATTTCAGGAGGGTAATTGATGAAACTTGCAATTTCAGGGGCTAATTGCCTATTTACTCCAAAACTATCGGTACAAAACCAAAGTCCAACCTGTCATAATGCTCCTCTAATGGATTTTAACCAATCACAATACAACTTTCATTCATTGCAACTCCATTCTTTTGTCACATGAGAATTAACTCATTGTATACCAAAGTTTTAGCCTCATTATTGATGGCAAAACATAATTCATTTCATACTGATGTAAAAATATGAAACTGTAAATAGTAACACTTCAGTCATAGTGTTCTTCTGCTTTCCTAATATGGCATCTCCACAAACGTCTTGGTCATCGTCCTTGTTCGTTAATGAAGTGTACGTTTACATCATTGTTTTCAAAACAAACTATTGAGTCTTTTAAATGTGATATATGTTATTTCTCTAAGTATAACTGGAGTACTTTTTCTCCAAATGATCTTATTCATTTTGATGTTTGGGAACCATTCCATGCTTCTAATATTTCTCATGTGAGATGGTTTGTTTCCTTTATTGATGATTGTTTTCAAGAAACTTTGTTTTTCTTGAAAAATAATAAATCAGAAGTATTATCACAGCTGTTTATTCAATTTTATAATACGACACAAGCACAATTTGGGAAAGATATTAAAATAATATGTCGATACAATGGTAAATAACATGTCAATCATAACCTTTCCAACTTCATCAGTAAAAAGAGCATCATTCATGAATTTACACCGTGTTGACATCCGTCATAAGAATGGTTTCGCATAAATAAAAAAACTCATTCATTTATTTGAAGTTGCTCGAGCTCTTTTCTTTCACGAAAATGTGTCTTACTTCACTCGTCCTCAACCTAATGGGGAGGGTATGTATGACTCCGACTTTGAGTTCCTAAACCTTGGTCATAGCTTCCCTAAAACACCTGTCTCAGTTCCTTTTCTTTGTCCAATTTTTTAACCTGAGTCGTAATTTTGAGTCCTACTCCTAGTCCAACCAGTGAAAGTATAAGTTTGTTTATGTTCCTAGTCGAACTACTGAAAGTGAGTTTGTGTCTGTTCCTATTCCAAGTTTCCTTCTCCAATCCAATTCCCTTTATCACTCTCTAACATGAAACTAAAAACTCATTTTCCAATGAAAAAATTCCCTTCTTCAGTTCAATTTCCAATTCAAACTTTTTCCCATCCTATCATCTCTTTCCAGACAAACAAATCCATTACTATGACCTCTTTCTCAGTTGTGATAAGAAATAATCTCTCAACTATTCTTGATTGCTTATAATCTGTATTAGTTAACGTTAAATACAATACTATTTCATTAAAGAAATTATTTTTTTTAGTCAAATTTGGTTGAGACACGGATACATGCAATCCAGAACCTAACACTAATAGCAAAACCTTATCCTGTTAGTGAAGGTCAAGTACATGGATCAAAACCCTATTATATCATGTAAATAAACCAAGTCTTGAAAAATATCATTTAGAACTAAATCCTTTTTTGTGTGACAGTCAAAATATTATCAAAAGACAAGACAGATGGTAAATAAGAAATCCTTTGAGAATACAACTACTTTGTTTAATCTTTGTTTGTGCTTCTTCGCAAAAGCAGGACACTATTTACAATTGCACCCTTCTATTTTCTAGGCAACAATTGTACCCTCCTACCATATGGATATGCATCAAATCAGAATTTATCACAGAAATTAGTCGCAAAATGGATCAATGTGGTAAATAAAAATAGGTAAGCAAATACTATATGCTTTTCTGTGACCATTAAAATTCTAGTTCAAGCCACTAATTCTAGCGGTTGCAAGTTGGAAGCAAATAAAATGACAAGAAGCTAGAAGACACTTATATTAAGGGACGACGGGAGAAGATTGGAGCATCATTAATGGCAACTTTACATGTTGCAGAGGCCCTTGGGCATGAGGATAATTTTTCTTTTATTTTGGCCCATCTTTTGTTCCAAATTGTCATGGTTTGTAAAACTTTCGCATTCTTCAAGATATACCTTGTTAGCAGAAGCTCACCTTCTTGATCACCATAGTAGTTGAAAATATTGCAAGTTGTAAGGTGTAATGAAAGGCATTGCGGAACAAAATCTCGGTCCACCCAATTTTCTAAGTCATATTCTCTAGCCCTTAAGTTCACCTGTTAATAATGCACACAAAAAACATAAAGATGTGTGTTAAGACACTGAATGAGACGAGGAAATTTCTCACCTTATCTTTGTAGGGTGGAGTTTGGGTCAACCCAATTTCTAATAGTGTGTTATAAAAAGATAAACCATATATAAACTTAACAAACCCGGTCAAGTTCAAGCTTTTGAAGCTTATAGGGCAATGGTTGAGAATGTCGAATAAGGATTGCCAACTATCCAAATAAACAAGCACCAGTTGGGTCAAATTATTAAAAGTAGGAAACAAATCATCACAGTACTCCACCTAGAATATGAAGAAAGATTAGCTGTTAGAAGTCAGGGTAGAATTTTCACAAAGCAAAGAACCAAAACAAAATACATATCAATCACGTTTCTTATTAGAAAAGAGTTTAACAACTAACAGTGACATTATACAGTTAAATTAGAAATAAATAATAAGTTCTCACCAAAGAAATAAATAACAAATTAATTAAGCACATATGTTACCTGATCCAAGTGAAGCGATTCAACACTACAAAATTGTTCCAAAGGAAAATCTTCAGATAAGTCTGAAAGTTTTGCCCTAACCAACTTGGGTAAACATTTAAGCACTTGATCAGGGGAAGTTGACATGTTTATGCTGCAGTAAATATATTAAAGTTTTGCTTCAAAATCCTCAAGTATTGGACAGCCACTAAAAAGTTTAAAAACAAACCAACGATGATCAAAATCAACATGGTATAAATGTAGGGTTTTGAGTAAGGGAAAGTCAACATGAGAAGCAGTAGATATGGTTAAGTCTTTCAATTTGAGAACCACGAGGTTTCTAAAACTAAAAATGCAACAAGGCAAATAATGGTCAATGATAAAATCGAATTCAAGATGCTCCAATTTATGTTCTGCTGCACCGGTTAACCATGACTCAATATCATAGTCCAATAGTGAAATTTTTTCAAGATGTTGTTCATCGTAACTCCCTACACTTAGGCGCAACTTTTTGATGGGTTGGTTCACACTTCGTTTGAAAATGGCTGCAAATACCAACTTTGGAAATAGTGATACGGAATAATATGGGAACATGCGATATTCATGAAGATCAAGAGTGGGAACTAAGAGCCAGAGTAGATTCCATCTTTTTGAAAGGAGGCTTGTGGTAAAAGCATCTTCTGTTTCGAGAAATGAGAGAATGTGGCATATGATTTCATCTGACAGTGAGCTGATTCGATCTTCCTCCATCTGCATTTCAAAATTCAAGATGTGATCAACAAAAAAAAGTGTTTGAAACTCCAGATTTAACTTTCTTTACTAATTTCAAGTGTTCATCAATTTTCTGTAAGAAATGAATTTCCGATTTCCTCGAATGAAAAGCTCGTGATCACCGTGATCTAAAACCTACAACTTACAAATTAGAATCATGACATGAAACTCAATATTTATTTATGATAGTATTTGAGAAAATTATGAATATTTTCATTTTCAATATTCATAATTGTACATTAATTCATAGGTAGACTAAGAATGTTAGACCAAATTGTTCTTTTTTATTAAATTGATTTAAAATATTTATAGAGTTGGAGATCAATTTGAGAATAACTTACAAATATAGAAACTAATATAATGGTTTTTGTGAATATTTTGGTTTTTGTAAGGATACAAAAGATAAAATATGTATTTGTTTTATGGTTTCTAGTGGAACCAAAGTTTTGGGACAAACATAAAAAGACAAAATTAAGGACAGTTGGAGTACCAAGTTCAAGCAAACTAGAGTGTGGATGTTATAGTGAACTATGGGTGCTCCATGTCTGACACAATTTGATCATATGCTTAAAGCTGATGTAATAAGATTATATATCCCTTGTTTAATTTCAGAGTAGTTTTTTTCTCTCTTCCTTTTTTGGGGCAAAAGCCCTCTTTATCTTTTGTACCCTTAGCCAAACTTAACAAAACTTATGATATGATGCGCAAAAAGGCATACAAGTTATACCATAATTTCCTAATTTTAACATATGAAGCTGTAATACAAAGGCAAGGCCTGACGTAAAAATATGAGCTTGTGTTCTGTTTCCTAAACCAAATTTAATAGTTAATACTTTCAATTTAACAAGAAAAATAATATAGGAGTTGATGATAACATGATATGAATAAAAGTTGACATACAAATAACTTTGATTGTCATTAAATCAATCAGTTTTTTAACATTCCCATTTGCCATATTTTATGTTTTCAGAATCTTGCATAATCATCAGTTGTGCAAACATTCATTCATACAATTCCAGGCCCTGAATATTATTGGCTTAAAAATTAAAATTAAAATCAAGATAACGGTGGAAAAGACATGGATTAATGAGGACAAGATCAACTTGAACCATCATCATCGACTACATCTAAAGGACGAGCTAGACAACTTGGGTACTTAAAGGGGAGAGTTGTCAAAGGACTGTCATCGGAGAGTCCTAGAATTGCTAAACCTAATGTGTATCCAAGGGCAAGGGCAACAGGAACAGCAACTGCATTTCCAACTTGCATGTACCTGCATCAAAGATGGAACTATTCAGTGCCATGCTATACATAATAATGGAAAGAAAAAAAAAATTATACTGAAAGATAGAAAATGTTACTGTCTCAAGATACCAGTTCAAACGCATACCTCTGTTTGACAGGGCCACAAAGCTTATAGCAGTCTGGAAATCCTTGTAGCCTTGCATTCTCTCGAATGCTAAGAACTCTGTCTTGGTCTGGATGGAGAAGAGCCTAGAAATGGAATAACGTAGGATTGAGAAAATGCATAATCATAAATGAAAAAGAAAACAATCGAAATAAGTACTGCCACTTACACAACAAGTCCAAACAAAGAACATGGTCAGATGAGTTTAATTGAAAAAAAATGCTAACATGATCATCCTAAGGTCGATAACATTTCTCAAATACAACATTGTTTTGAAGAGGTTTGGAAATGGGAGGATAGCATAAGTGGCATTAGTTTTACAAAAAATAATGTACACAACTTCGAATAACAACCTGGTTATGAGGCTCGGCCCTTGTTACAACAGTGGACACAATTTCGTCCCACCAAAGTCGACCAAATGGCCTGTTGTATTCAGCAGATACATAAGAACTTTGATATAGATGAAATAAACATAAAATATGATGACATAAAATAGATGTACATATATACATACTTAGAGGAGGTCCCGTGAACAAATGTCATAGCATAATCTGGAACCTATGTGGAAAAAAAAGGTTGTGGTCAACAAAGAACTAACTTCAAAATAAATGTGTCCCTAAGACAAGACAGAATTAGTACCAAAGGCTTTCCAGATTTTAGATACACTCTTTTAACAGACGGGTCCCATTCCACCTTATTCCCTTTAACAAGAACACCCTTGAGGTCCCTGAAGTTTGCCCCCTAAAAAGGCAAGCAAGCACAATTAGAATCTACATGGAGCAACAAAGATAAAATAACAGTACATAATATCAATTCAAGATATGGAACCTTTTCCTTTGGAATGTGGCAAACTCTCTCATAGTCATCGGTGTTTAATTTCAAAGGCCTATGATCATACAGCATACCACTTGGAGCACTTTGAGAGTCAGCCGAATAATTCACCATCTCTGGAGTAGAAAACATAAGATTCAAAACCAATTCAAGTTAATGATGAAGGAAGCAAGACAAATTTTCCAACCATGTGACATGTAACAACATGCAATGACCAAATATACAATTCTAGTTATAAAAAAGACCGGAGTAAGACAAAATGCAGTTCATATATATGCGGCCAGTACATTTTAGCTGATAAATAGAGATTGTATGAATCTTACTCCAAGTGAGCTTGATATTTAATTTGAACACATTGAAATATGAAACATTCATTCATAAAAAAACCGCTGACATCTTTCATTGCAATGACAGAGTACCAAAAGATATTTAATTTAAACACATTGAAATATGAATCATTCATTCATAAAAAAACCACTGACATCTTTCATTGCAATGACAGAGTACCAAAAAAGCAAACAACCAAGAATAATTCAAAACTCAAATCAATACAAAACATACCACTTCTCTTTAATCTGATATATTTTTGAAAATCAGTACGAGGAGTAGTCCCATAGCTCTTTTCATCATCGCTATCATCATTTTCAACCTGTTTGATAAAAGAAAACCGACGAAAGAAATGAAATAAATTTCTTATAAGAATCAGACAAACTATATTAAAAATGTATTTGTGAACAAAATCAACATACCGGTGGGAGATCATCAACTGCGTCCCCAAGGTATAATGCCTTGGCTAGCTGACACTTTTCATTAGTGGAATATGCAACTGTAATTGCCTGCATTATGAAAGTACCCAGATCACATTGATTAGAACTTTACAATCACAACATGGGTTCCTTATCTAAGAAAAGGGCACAAACATCTCTATTTCTATCATTTCTTACTTCAAACTCGGTGGGGATGACTGATCTGGATTCAACCTCATGAGTTGGTAACGGATATGAGGGTAATTTCTACAAACACAAAAGTCAATAAATCATTAACTTTCCATTTTAAAACATTTAGAGAGTAACTTGAATAACATAACAAAATAAAAAACTAGTACTAAGCAATAGCTTTACTTCAGTAGCTAGAGCTCCCCAAAGAAAAACACGCATCCGAAATTGAGGGAGGCCATATGACCCTGCAGCCATCATTCCCATTCGAGCTTGATAATTCATGGCCACTAGACGGCCTACAGCATAACGCCCCAGAAATCCACCGGCAAATTTCAAGATGTCAACAACATTCTCCATCAGAACATACTTAGGCTTCAAGAAATTGATAATGTCCATGTAAACAATTAATTGCTTATTTTTTTCATCCTCCAATGGAGCATTTTTGTTCCTGAAGCGATTGAAACCACTAACACCCTGACAAGGTGGCCCACCACAAATAAAATCAGCTTGGCCCTGGACAAGCATAAAGTAGTACAGATCGTTTTAATGAATAACAGAGAGTTGATAAACCATTAGAGGTGAAAGAAGGGGTTGAGTACAAGTCAATAATGAGGAGTGGTGAGACTTACAGGAAGAGGCAATATCTTTTCCTTATATCCATTTATAACAAAATCTTTCATAGCATCTTTGCACTCGCTGTTAAATAATAATCACAGTTAGAATCTAGCATATAATTAGCTATAAGCCTTAAGTAACAGCAAATCTAAGTGGAATATACCTCAAGCCCTCAATGGGCTCCCATGTATCATAACTGGAATCGTAACCCTTCCACTGCACCTGAAAGATTATAAATTTATGGCATAAAAAATAATGACCTCTAGCTGAAAAATTAATTACACAAGATAAAGTTATAAGGCAAGAAAACCTACTCTAAAATACAGTCCTGGTTTTTCATCTTCGTTGGGATCGCCATAGCAAATAGAGAGTAGTCTTTCAACCTCAAATACCTCAGAGTCAGGTGAATTATCTGTAGCTTCATCATCAGCTTCTTCACCAACTTCTTCACCAGCATTCAAATCAGAATCTGTACTTTCTGCTCCATTCAGTACAAACTTCTCACAGAGTTTAGCCCACTCTTTCAGTAGACTTAAAAAGTCTTCTGTGGGTTCATTCCTCACCTGAATTTGACATTTTGGAAAGCAATACATGCATGTTAATAAGAATAATAATGAAGAACTATGAAAAAAATTTACAATGACAAGCATCTACTACAGAATAACACCAAAACGTACATGAGTTTCTGGGTGATTCAGCTTGAGACTCTCACATGCATATTCATTTATATCCACGGCCCATCTCTTCAAGTCAAACAACATTATAAAATCAGTAAAGATATTCTTTACAAGCAAAGTTAAAATGAACCAAAGAAACATTATGCAAATTAGTCTAAATACCGTGACAAGCTTAATGCCAGAAATAGATGCTCCAAAGCAAAGGCCAGTGGACATAGCTCCACACCCAGAATACAAATCCAGTAAAGTCCACTCAGGCCTATTACATTCTTTAATTTGACTTGATTTTTCTTTAACCGCATGTTTATCAGCTGCATGGACATTGGACCCAGATTCATTTGAAAGTGTTGAAGTCTCACTTTCTATTTTGGCAGCTGTATCAATCAGGGTAAGCCACAATCAACATAAAAAAAAAGTTCAGCAAAGTTACATGCAAGAAACAACAAATCATCAGTTAAATTATGAAATCATACCATTGTCAACATTTGAAAAAGTTAGATATGGCACAGTGTACTTCATGTCAAAATAGAATTCACAAGGAGGAATTTTCTTCTCTTTTGCAGCCTGTAGTATATAAAATCAACATATTTCAAAACTCTGAACATTATAATGCAAAATTATAAGCTATACAGCAAAAGAACTACACAAAGCACTTACATCAGGAGAAATTTGTACAATGTTAACTTTCTTAACTAAACAATCTAAAGGATTTTCATCTTTTACATCAGATATGAAAATCCTCTTTTTGTCAACCAGATCCCCATGGTCCTTAATCACCTGCACACACATTCAAATCACCAAAATCAACAATAGCCCTAAACAGCTAAACAAACCAAAACACGAAAGAGTTAAAATTCGTTCTTTACCGTGTCTTCGGCTCTGTAAAACCATTGAGCAGTAAAATATTGTTCTTCATCAGGAGTTTCAAATATCTCCACAATCTTAGCAATGTAATCCTCCTTTCCTTCCTCCCCCTAAACAACATTCATCACATCAACACAGTAAGATCAAAACTCAAAAATAAAATAAACAGATAAATAATTAAACATGAAATCAAATCAAATAAACACAAGATTTTCAACATGAATTAATATCAATAATTAAAATGTTTTAACATGACATACAGAGATGAACCCTAAAACATATTTTTCAACATGAAATCATATAGAAAATAAAAACATAGTTTTCAACATTAAATCAGAGAAATAAATCATAAACACCAAATTTTCCACAAGAAATCAAAGAAATGAACCATATAACACACAATTTTCAGCAAGCAATCATGCCAAATAAAAATACAATTTCCAACATGAAGAAATAAACCCTAAAAAACAATTTTCAACATAAAATCAAACAAAATAACATAAACACACAATTTTCAACATGCAATCAAAGAAATAAACCCTAAAACACCGAAATTTCAACTTGAAATCAAATAAATAAACCCTAAAACACCAAACTTTCAACATGAAATCAAGTAAAATAAAACAAAACAAAACACAAATTTATCAACATTTAATAAAATAAAATAGAAACCTTGACATAAGCATTATCCTCCAGCTTATATAAAATCCCATCAACCTTCGCTTCACGGTAGTGAAACTTCGCCTTCAAACTTTCATCCTCACTCGATTCACTACAAAAACACAATCATATAACAGTAAATTTCAAATCTTGCAATAACACAACAAAAAGAAAAATCAAAAAATCAAAATAAAAATAACTCACTCGTTCTTGGTGTACCGGTAAGGCCATTTCTTTTGTGCTTCATCAGACGCAATAGGTACTCCGACGAAGCATGCATCGTCGGAATTAACCGAAGATTGCTTCGATTTCTTTCTTCTAGAAGGAAGAAGCGAAACCAGTTCTTCTTCAACCGGAGATTGTTTGGCTTTCTTCCGTTTAGAAGAATGAGGAACGACTTCGTCTTGTTTGGAAGATTTACGAACGCGTTTTTGAGTCATTGTTAAGGTGAAAGAGAGAATAAGCGCTTATTTTTTGGTTAAGAGAAGAGAGAAGAAGGTGAATAGTGAAAGCTGTGAAGAAAAAAGCGATTATTTATAAATGAAGCGGGAAAATCAATTGAATATTGCGCTTTTAATTTTCGCTACTTTTCATTCCCGTACTTGTTGAACCCGCTCAGTGTAAATATTCTTTACTATGTATTATTTTTTGGAAAATGTTACCTCAACACCCTTTAATCATACAGCCATTGTACATCCCATGCATTAGGAACATTTTGGTAAATTCATCTCACAACCATATTTTTTCTTTCATCTCCTCTCCCTTTTTCTTACCACATGTCAGGATTTTGTGTGGGTGTAAGAGGTGTATTGTCACATGGGGGTGTACATATATCACCACTCTTATTTTTTACACTATTTATGGAGTGAAGAAATTTCCCACTCCTACATTTGTGGGACCAAAATTTAGTGAACAACTGACTTCTCTAAAATAAAAATAATATTGGTCTATTCTGGTAAAAGTTCATATTGGAGTATAACATTTTGGTTCGGGGGTAGTTATCATTTTAGCCCCTGAATGTGTAAAGAGTAATTACAATAATCTTTTAATATATTGAAATTTCAAATTAATCTTTATAGGTACTTACTTATTGTCATTTAAGTCTTTATATGAAAAAATTATTGTGAGTATTGAGAGATTATTTTAGCGTCAGAGACTATTTTGACTAACAAAGTTTACAATTAGAGACTATTTTGAAATTTTGATACATTAAGGGACTAAAGTGACTATTACCCATTTTGGTTTAGGGAGCTCTAGATAAAGACTTCCTTTGTAAGGAACATTAGTAAAAACATTTGTAGATGCTAATTGCGAGACATCAAGTTAGGTTTGCAGTCACACGTATTGAGAGGACAAAACACATTGATGTGAGGTACAATTTTTTGAGAACTGAGAAGAGGATCAAGGTAAACAGAGTGGATACATCAGACAACCCAACCGATAAGTTTACCAAGTCGGTTTCGCAGAGCAAGTTTCAACATTGTTTGAACTTGCTCAATGTTAGAAATTATTGATTGCCCTTGGCGGGGCAAGGCCTGAGGTAGAGCAGGCTCATCTAGGCATTCAATGTAATGCATTTGGCACATCTGGTACTTCGAGTACATTTGGTTATTTGGAGAAGATTCAAGTCAAGATGGAGATCTGTTGAAATATGCCTTAAATTAGTGTTCGAAAAAAGTCGCACATCAAAGAATAAGAAGAAATATGTAAAAACTTGGTCATACAAGTAAAGGCATTCTGTGTTAGTATTTTCTGCACCAATAATTAATAGCTAATGAGTTTTGCTATAGCTGGTATTGCTTCTACTATTCGGTATTTGTAATCATCGATAATAGTGTAATTCTTTTCAGTGACTCTGCTCGTAGATTAGTCAGCACATTGTTGGATACCACGTTAAATCTTGTGTCGTTTTTCATTCTTTCTTTTACTATTATTATCATTTTTCTTGCATCCCGTAATAACACATATTATCCAAGTAGTAATTTCAAATACCATACCTTTGAATTCAGATCACAAAAAACAACTTCTTGAAGATGGCTAAAAGTAACAAACTAGTAACTATATTTAGGTTTTGTACCAACAATGCTAGAATTCTAGAAAAGCTGAGAACAACAATGCTGCTTTGAGTTATAAATAATACTGAAGAGCAACAAATCAAATTAATCAGGACCTAATGGGTAATACTTCAAAGTTGCAAACATGGCATCAACATGAGCATTGTATAGTAATAATAATACAATAAGTAAATATATTCCAGTTTTTTACAGGCCAGTAAACCTTTCATTAGTTCAACTGTTCAATATTTTTCTAATAGTTCTTTATTCCTGTTGCTTTTATTCTTCTCCAATGTAATATGAACGTTGTTTTAGGGTTCAAAATTATTGTTTTCACATTTTCAACACATAAGTTTGTTCAAATGTTATAAACCAACTATGAATGATATTGAGCCCCATTAGTTCATTCCCCTACAAGGCCGGTGTAGAAACTCCGAAATATATGAGAAATGTTTGTATATTCATCGTGTCTCAAGTACAAGTATGTTATCCTATTTATATTTTTTTTTGACGGAAGTCCTATTTATATTATAGGATTGGAGACAAAGAAACATAAAAAATAATTACACATAAAAACTAATTATTCCTAACATAATTACAATACAATTACAATAAATGGAGAATCATAGTATATCTTAACATCCCTTTCAAACTCATGAGTGGGTGGAGCTTCAACCAATTGAGTTTGGACACTAAAGTGCGGAAACGTTTTGGAGAATGAGATTGTGAACAAATCATCCGGCTAGTCAAGAGTGCCAATAAAGATAAGATGTTGATGAATGAAGTGACAATCAATTTCAATATATATGGTTCTCTCATGGAAAACATTCAATTTGTATGGCACTGCGATTGTCACAGTAATTGAGATTTTTTTAATGGACACTTTCATTTATATATAAATAAAAACATAAAATAAAATAATATTATTTAATAATAATACTCCCCCGTCCTAAAATAATTGTCATTTTAGTATATAGAAATGTTTAAAGTATTGTTTTACTTTTACCATGTGATTGTCTTTTTTCCGATTATACTTCTAAATTAAAACTGTTTGCCTACTTTCAAGCCATTATATTCACTATGTATTCATGGGAATGACTAACACAACCAATACGTTAAGGATAAAAGGGCGGTCCGATGTACAAAGCTCTCACATACGTAGGGTTTAAAAAGAGGTCTTACTGTTTGTTTATTGTACACAACCTTATCTTATTTTTATATAAGATGTTGTTTCTAAGACTTGAACTCATGACCTTTAAGCTATATGATAACTTTATCGTTGCGACAAGCCTCCCTTAACGATCAATACTTTAAGAAAATTATTGTAAAATTGCGACATTCTTTAATTTAATTATAGATTTTCTTAATTTGGCTGAATTTTTTTGGCCGACATTTATTTTAAAACGGAAAGAGTATTATTTAATATTTTTTACTTTATTTTATTTCATGTGTCTATATGAAAATATGTGTTAATGGGATATGATTTCATTTTCAACTCTGTATGGCTTTACATACCTCATATTTTGCTATTTACTTTGAAATTTCTCATCTAACTGTGAATAAGATGCACATTCTCAACTACCCAACAAAACGGATAAGAGACCGTCTGTTGAAAGGGTTCATTTAATTGATATTTTTTTTTTGAAAATGTTAACTAATGTTTTCGGCGCACTTTTAAGGGTTTTAAATAGTAACTTTTTATGAAACATTGTGTATTCAATGCTTTGAAAATTAAATTATTTAACCTTTTTAATAAAAATAATTTCCTAATTTAGAATACTTAAAAAGTGTCCTGAGAACACTTGTTAACAAAATCCTTTTTATTTTCTTTTCTAATTTTTTCCTCCTTGAGGATCCAAAAGCTTGGACAGGAACAAATGTTACCCATACATGATAAATATTTGTAAAGTAATAGTCACAAAATTCCATGAGGCCAACATACTACAGTGGAACTTTCAAGGATGACCAAAATATCTACATGGCCACCATCACACATTTACACATTTCTTAGGAGGAGATAAGATTTGTGGGGCAAAATCCACATGGCACTGTCCTATTGGTTGATAATGATAAGGCTAGCACACAAATTTCCATTCTTGTGTGGTTAATATAGGTTCAATGATTATTATTTTCAAAATCTAACAAGTTGGTATTAGGCAGTAGCCAATTACCACAATATTAAGACCATAATATTGGAAAAATAAAAATAAAAAACATTATATATAGCAAGTTTTAGTGGAAGCTTTGCAATTCAAGTAGAAGTGTGTTTACTTCTGAACTAAGAAAAAAATGGCTTCCTCTTTGATGTCCTCTTCGGCTGTGACCACAGTTAACCGTGCCTCTTCGGTACAATCCGGTGCGGTGGCTCCATTCGTTGGACTCAAGTCCATGGCTGGCTTCCCAGTTACAAAGACCAACAAGGACATTACCTCCATTACAAGCAATGGTGGAAGAGTAAACTGCATGCAGGTGAGAAAACTTATGTCTACTATATGAGTTTATTTGAGCTGAGCTAATGGAAACAATTTATGACACGTCCATGAATTGTTTTCAACTTTTTTTCATAAGCTCTTCAGGATAACTTATAATAAAAAAGTTTGGCTTTATTTTATCGTTTGTTATAGAAATAATTTATACATAAGCACTTATAGATTCATTGGCAAAAGTACACAAGTTTGTTAATCCTTTTGTGCAATTTTAGGTGTGGCCTCCTATTGGCAAGAAGAAGTTTGAGACACTTTCATACCTTCCACCATTGACCAGAGAACAATTGGCGAAAGAAGTTGAATACCTTATAAGGAAGGGATGGGTTGCTTGCTTGGAATTTGAGACCGAGGTCTATTATTTATTTACTTTCAATATCTTTTCAATATATATAATCGTTGTTTTGTCGCGGCCCTGATCGTGGTCACATATGAGTTTTGATGGTTAACATATGTTTGTTTTGATTTCTACTTGGTTACTTGCAGAAAGGATTTGTGTACCGTGAGAACCACAGTTCACCAGGATACTATGACGGACGTTACTGGACAATGTGGAAGTTGCCTTTGTTTGGAGCAACTGATGCTTCTCAAGTGTTGAAGGAGCTTGATGAAGTTGTTGCTGCTTACCCTACTGCTTTTGTCCGTATCATCGGATTCGACAACGTTCGTCAAGTGCAATGCATCAGTTTCATTGCACACACACCTGAAAATTACTAATTAAATTGAGTATTTAATCACTCTCTGCTGCCATTGGAAGAACATTTTTTTTCTCTCAATTTGTTCTGATTGTAATGTCTTCCTTTGTTTTTTGGTTTTCGCTTTCGGATTTCAAAATGCAAATGTATGGATAAGAGTTAATAAATGCAAATGTATGTCTTCCTTTTACTTTTTTTCATTCTCAAGTTAGTAGTATATGTTGTTTTCCTTGTAATGGCCTGAACTTGTATGATATTAAAGAAAGAAATATTGCACTTCCACCTAATTCATTCCCATATTTACCAAAATTATGCTAAATCAGTACATCTTTGCAAGAAATATTTTTTGGAGCAGAAATTATGAACTAAATATCGTTGACGCTCCAAAAAGCAATCCGCGGTCTCAAAGTAATCTTCATACGCTAAATTTTAGGCCTTAGCTTTTATTGGTTGTGAATTGCAATGCCTTCCATACCTTCAACATGATCTCCATTTATCTTTTATTTTCTCATCTTTCTCATGCTGTGATAGGCAATTTACTCACTATATGGAAGCCAATTCCATCTTTTATAATGGACAAAAATACATTGAAATCGGCCGTCACATTGTTAGGGAAAAAGTTTCAACCGCAGTTTTTGCAATGTCGACTGCCTATTTTCGCAGTCGATCAAGTGGCAGACCTGCTCACAAAACATCTTGAGCCTACCCCGTTTAATTGTCTACTTGCCTACCTGAAAT
>Ga0315913_1005406_pt1 | contig 15508 bp, 5 predicted proteins | sample MpolsnodulesMG_FD_207736 | JGI IMG/M metagenome (GOLD analysis project Ga0315913, IMG submission 207736) | Medicago polymorpha root nodule microbial communities from Los Angeles, California, United States - small nodules | ecosystem: Host-associated > Plants > Roots > Nodule | place: USA... | reverse complement strand
CCAATTACCCAACTACCATCACCTGTTCTAATATGATTCATTAGAAATATTAGAGATATGGTAAGTTAGTTAAATAAGTTACTAGTTAATCAGTGTCTCTAAATAGGCTTGAGATAGTTAAATTGTATACTCAGCTTCATCATTTGTAATGTCACTCATTATCATCAATACAAAAGAGTGACAAGTTTTCTCTTTATTTCTTTATCACTTTACCTGTACTAGTACTAATATACAAACTAAAATTTTCCAAATTTATAAAGAAGGGGAGACAATATATTATTGTAAGAAGATTGTGCACAGTTGAGGATTCATTCATACATACATAAATATACTTATAACCCAAAAAAAATTACAATTTGAGTAAACCAAATTGAAACAAAGCCTGAAGAATTCTCATGCAGCAAGTTTGATATCACCCAAATCAAGTTGAGAAGCAATTTCCTCAAGTTTCTTCTTAACACTCATATCAATAAACTTAGACCCAGAATTACCATACCTGACAGTAAAACCCGCCACCAAACTCGGATCAAGAACAGTTTTAATCCTCACATTTTTTGCCCCGGTAAGTTTCTGCACCTGTTTCGCAATCTGCGCCAAATTTTGTGACTCCAATTTCACCACTGAAGTCACCACAACAAGCTCTGTGTCAGTTAAAGTATTGTAATGAAGTTCGAATTCCTTGACGATGTCGAGGATGATGTCGATTCTTCTGGCTTCGATGAGGAGGTTGAGGAAGTTTTGTGTGTGTGGTTGGAAGCTAGAGGAAGTAGCGAATTCAGCGATGAGTTTGGTTTTGGTGGAGTCTTCGATAATTGGGCTGGAGAAATAGTCGAACACCTTGGGGTCGGAGAAGAGTTCTTCGATTTTGTCGATGTCAGCGGTGGTGGCGTCGAGGGTGTTGTTGGATTTGGCTAAATCAGCTAATGCGGTGGCGTAGCTGGAGGCGGCTGGGGAGGACATTGTGGAGCCGAGTGCGCCACCTCCGGTGCGGCGGGGTTTGGTGGTGGAGAGTTTGAGTTTTGGGGAGGTGAAGGTGGTGCGGGAGAGGATGAGGTTGAGGATGGGTTTTGGGGTGAGGGTTGTTGTGGTTTTGGGGATAGGTTTGGAGTAGATTGAGGCTGTGGTGTGTTGTAGAGACGCCATTGTTGGCGTTGGTGGAGGAAGAAGAAAAATAAGAAGGGTGAGAGAAGAACTTAGTGTGGTGTGGTTAGTGAAATGAAATGAAGAGGATGTTTTGTTTGCGTTTGAATCTTTTGCTTTTGCTGTGGTTGGTGGGAAGAAGAAGGTGTGATACTGATAGGATTGAGTGGAGAGGAACACGATGGCCTCTTATCTGAGGGATAAGATAGATAATGGCAATCTAACGTGTGGACGTATTTGGGAGAGAAGAGGATTTGGTTTTCAAATTTCCTACTTTGTCTTTTCACAAGATCCTACTTTGTGCTATATATAAATATAAATAAAATAAAATAAGCCAATATGAAAGAAATGATAAATAATAAGTTAAAATATAGAAACAAAGACAAATTTGAGGTTGTTCCATTCAAGTTCAAGTACACTGCATCGCGTTCTGAGGTATTGTCCGTTTTAAGTCGTTGAGTGAGCTCTTGAATTTGATCTTTATAAAATGTATCTCGTTAGGTTGACGAGTGTGGGTGTTGTATATAAACTACCATTGACATCGATTCCCAAGCAATTTGAGACTTTAAGGTGTACCGGAACAATTGTGGTGTGGCATACTTGATGTTGGAACGAAACATTGGCAACTTCACTGGGGAGCAGGCCCATGAACTCTCTCCTTTAGCCTCGCATTGCCTATGAATCAAGACTAAAGATAGTTTATATGCAATATTCGCACTCCTCAACACAACAAGAAACCTTTTATAAAGGCCAAAACTGTGAGGGTTCACTCAACGATCCAAAACAGACGATACCTCAAAAATTAAAAGCTGGTCAAATTTATTTTACTATTTTTTTTTTTATAAATACAAGTATTAAATATTTATAAGCATGTGACTATGTAAGGTTCCTTGACGCATATATATTGTCATTTCACACTCACATGCAGGTTGAAACTAATCAATTTTAGTGACTCGTGGAAGAATGTTTTTTTTTCGTTCACCCGTGAAATAATGTATCAGGACTTGATGTAATTTATCAAAAAAATAAAATGACGGGGTTAATGTGAATAGTTGGAAAAACTTTCTACAATACAACTAACGATGAATTTCACATATACGGGTTTTACCCACTCACATGAAATCCGTGCTATATCTATCAAGAATGAGCCCTAACTCTTAAGAAATGACATAAGGAGGAAATTGAAGAGAGGTGGATTGAGGATTTAGAGGATCGTTTATTATTTTTTTTAACACTAAATGATAATTCATTCAAAGGACAGTTGTTAAGTGGATTGCAATCAGGTTAAATCAAAAGTGTTTGGATAGTCTTCATTCACTTAAAGAAAAATTACAGTGACGAAGGGCCAATGTCACTAAACCAACATCTAGAACCTGTCTGTGGGTCCCCCTGTTTGTCACCTTAAAAATCTTCCATTCACGATCAATGACAGCAAAGAGAAGAGAATTTAATCTTTTTATCTATCCAGTTACGGGTTAAATTGGTTATTGTTGGATGCATGTTTCGATTATAAGTGATCTCAATAATGTCAAATTTAATCATCGGATTGGAAGATCAATGAAGGGAGGAGGGGCATGCAAAAGATGGCATTCCAACAAATACATATGTCATCTTAACTTTGAAAGCTTGGAAGCTCATTCTACACCAAAATTAAAACATTGACCGTTATAAGAGCATGAGACTCAAAATAAAGTTTAATACCTTGTATAGCAACTTTTAGGGAGGACGTACGAAACTGGGAACGGTGGATTGGAGAAGAGTATGCTTTGAAATGGATGGCATAAGAGGCTCCAAAAGTGCTACCTAGGATATCTTTTGAATCTCCACAAAGGAGATAGAAGCACTCCAGATAAATGGAGGATGACAGCCTATTCGGGTGCGATTGCCCATAGGGAAAAGATGGGAAGAGAGAAGGGGGAGCCTCTCTAGGGATTTCATAGTCCAAAGTATTCTCATAATCGCATAGGACCGTTTCTACTCTGCCATCATATATCAAAGTAAATTCCTCTTCATTATGTGAGAATTGTAAATTCTAAGATGTTTATAGTTTTGGTAGTTTTCTTGAATATGAATCCTAGAAAAATTAGGTATTAACAAACTCCTACTGCCATACTTGCAGAGATTCAATGCGGAGACCTTAGATGGGGGTTTAATTTAGGTTCATGGTATGATTGCACACAACATAATGAAGGGCCAAAAATGTGTCATGACTGCTATCTTTGTTGCTTGTTTTGTTTGAGAAGAAAATCAAATATATTTCAAGTATTCAGAATTGTCACAGCCATCATCTTCCGTTAATTATGATATACTCCTCATATTTCAGATGAATTTCACTCATCAGTGGTTGGTATTTCAGATGAATTTCACAATCATAGTTACAACAAACACTGAATACATGTTTCTAATCTAATTATCCTCATATTTCAGATGAATTTCACTCATCAGTGGTCGGTATTTCAAATGAGTTTCACAATGGCATAGTACAACAAACACTGAATACATGTTTCTAATCTAATGATCCTCATATTTCAGATGAATTTCACTCATCAGTGGTTGGTGTTTCCTGACCTGCATAGTTATAACCAAGGAAAATATTTACATCTAAGTTATATTCAAGAGCTACTTCACATTGGGTAGAGACATGAAACACAAATATAAGGAACATGCAAATTGATAAGTCATTAGTATTGAATCGGTACCGGAATTTGGTATACCTAAGCCAACTGAATGAAGTGAAATACACATACAGAAAACTATGGATAGGAGGTTACCTTTACACCAGCCAATGAAAGTAGCTTGTGAGAGGCAGTATATGTAACATCTGAATTTTCTAATTTCTTCTCCACAAAATAAATAACTTCAGAAACTCCTGACTGCAAGAAAGAATTTAAATATATGATGCTCCTCTTTTAAAGAATGAATGATAATACCAAGTTAAAGAAGCCTCACATGCATATACAAGTAGTGGCGGTGCCAAATATATCCAATTTTTTTGTCAACTAGAGCAGGATTAAACATGATTATCAGATGATATACGCTCATAAATTATTGCAATTTCTATTAGCCGCCGCTAAAACTACTTAAAAATTAACATCACAAATCACAGTCAAATTTTATTTTTTTTCCCTTCCACATAATAAACCAGCTGAGTGATTTGTTGTTTTTCGTCAACAGAGTAAGGAAGTCACAGTATTAGATAAATAATTCTGCCGTATACTTTACCTTGGGTTAGTTAGTTAGTTTGCTTGGTTAGCTTAGTTAGTTGTTTAGCCTAGCCCTCTGATGTATTTTTTGATCTTGGGTTAGTTTGTTTACATAGTCTATTGGGTTAGTTGGTGTTTTAGCCTAACCCTTTCCTAGTTGTATATATATACACTCTATGTTCTCTATTGATGATTAAGGGATTTCTTTGTAATTCATATCAAGGTTCTCCTCTGTTATATGGTATCAGCCTGCGATATTCTCTTTCTCTTATCTCTTTTCTTCCATGGCAGATCCAGAAGATAGTGATGGTTCCACCATTCCCACTGTTAATCAATCTTCCGAAATGGAATCCTCTTTGTTTTTTTGAATGGCAAATGTTAGTAGCTAGATTGGTTTTTTCTCCTTCGTCCGGGTTTGAACTCAGGACCTCAAACTCCTTTTCCCTGCCTCATCTCCTTTTCATCTCAAAGCTTTCGGTGATTCCGATTGGGCTACTTGCCCTGCTTCTTGAAGATCTGTCACAGGATACTGCATCTTCATGGTGATCAAAGAAGCAGGCAATTGTATCTCATTGCTCATCAGAAGCTGAATGCCGTGCTCTTGCTGCCAGTCTAGGTTACAGTGGCTGACTTATTTACGTAGAGATCTTCAGGTTGCTTCCATTACTCCAGCTTTTCTGTACTGTGACGGCAAATTCACCTGTCATATTGCTGCAAATTCAACCTTTAACAAGCCTACTAAGCATATTGAAATCGGTTGTCACATTGTTCGCGAGAAACTCCAAACAAAACTCTTTCGACTAATGCACATCTCAAGCAAAGATCAATTAGAGGATACTTTTACAAAACCTCTTGATCCTCAACATTTTCATTCTCTCCTTTCCAAATTCCAAACCAGGAATTATTAATAAGTCTGTTGCATACTTTACCTTGGGTGAGTTAGTTTGATTGGTTAGCTAAGTTAATTATTTAGCCTAACCCTCTGATTTATTTCTTGATGTTGGGTTAGTTTGTTTACTTGGTCAGCCTAGCCCTTTCTTAGCTGTATATATATATACCCTATGTTCTCTATCAATGATTAAGGGATTTCTGTTATTCGTATCAAAATTTTACTCTGTTATACACATCACTATAGTATGCATCAAATTAAACGAGGCCACCAACCTGGATTATGATCTTGGCGCACTCATTGCAAGGAAACATTGTCACATACAGCCGCTGCATCGATTAAAAAAGAAAATAAGAATATCTTAGTATCAGGTGGTAAAATAAAACTTGATTTAAGAAATATATAAGAAATTTCTTCTGGGTACTAACTGGTGTAAACAGTGGCATGTTGTATGTGTGTTAAAGCTAATGGCATTGTCCAGGTGTGGAAGTTACAAAAGGAACGTCATAAATAAAGTATAAAGGAAAATAATATCCAGAAGCTACAATATTTCCAATGAAATAAGACACTTAACCATATGTTAATTCGAGAGGTAACTCACCTGTCCAGCAGCAGAAGCATGGTTTGTGTTAAGAATAGCATTTACTTCAGCATGACAAACATAACTAGAATAGGAAGAACAAAAAAACCATGATCAAAGTGATCCTGGCTAATGAAAAGACTTGAGCAAGAACATGATTAAGGTAACAGCAAGAGTGAAATATGATTTGAAAACACTCACGGGTACTTAGTCTCCAAAGGATTCCCAGTCCTAGATTTCTGAAACATATATATAGATTTATCAATCAATGAGAAATTTTAAATGATGGCAAAAGAAAAATAACTCAACTCCTGCCTTAAACACCAACCTTGGCCCATGGTAACTTGTCATCAGAACAACCTCTTGGAAATCCATTATAACCAATGCCTGCCACATAAGAAATAAAACAAGGCATGAAACATGTGTTTCACAAAAATAAATAGATTGGATAAGAGTACAGAATGAACTTACCGAGAATTATATCATCTTGACTCACTAAGCAAGCACCCACCTACATTATCAATAACAACGTCAATATGCATAACATTTAAAATCAGCATTGCAAATTATATGCACTATCACTATAATATTTTTACACATACATCCAATCATATTAAATATCTGTTACAATATTCAGGTACTAAGATACTAAGTATATTTAGAATATGATTTTGATCAGAGATAGGTGTATAAATAATTACAAGTATAGGTGCATGGAAATTAGGGTCAGTTTGAATTGGCAAAAGCAATTGTGAGGGTGCTTAGAAGAACTTATGAAAATAGCTTATCACATGTTTATAAGTTGTTTTTGGCTTATTTTCATAAGTTCTGCAAAATAGCTCATGAAAACAACTTATAGCTTATAAAAAAACAATTTAACTTCATTTTATCTTTTCCTGCAGAAATATATTGTGAATTTGAACCCTTGTTCAAACCAACAAGAACAAAGATGTGGAGCAAATAACAATGACAACCAACAACAAACAGTTCAAGCAACACTAATCAACCAAAAAATCAACTAGCAACTTATGTGTATGGCAAATCCACAATCATAACCAAAGAACAGAGATAAGAGAGTAGAGGAACAAAACCACTAATATAATAATATTATTTCCCAGTTTGGCTTAATTGACCTTTGTCTGCAGGGAGAATAGCTCTCCAAATCACTACGAGTGAGTCCTTACAGGGATATAAAGAGGTTACAAGTAATTAACTTCAACGATAAACCATAATTTCCACCCTTTTGTCAAGTCCATCTCAGTCCACAACAAGATCTTAAGAGAAAATCAAGAGAGAGAGCTTAAATTCTTCAGCTAATGAGATCTCACTATCCCTATCCAAGGTGTTTAAAATATTTTTCTCAAATCCTAGAACCTCGCCCAAGAGCTCTCGACACTCAAAACCTTAGCCTTTGTAGGAGTCACACATTGGATAAGAGATGGTTTGAACAAGTGTTTATAAATGGGGCAATCTTCACCTCACAAGCTGGTTTTGTGGCGTTGAGTTAGGCTCAAGCACAAATTCTAAGATCCTTTTCGTGTTCCCTCTCTCTAAGATTCCATTTTGCGAGTTGTTACAAATGCTATCAAAAAACAGCTATTTATAGGTAAAATTACACTGCACGACTCGAGTCAACTTGATTTGAATCATGCATAGCCATGACTTGAATGACGCACTTCCACAAAAAAATAGTTTATACATAAGCACTTATCATGATAAGCAATTAAGCACTTATGCTATAAGCTTTCAATTGAGTTGTTTAATCAAACCAAACATAACCTTGATCTCTAAAAAAATAAGTACAAAACATTTTGGTATAAAATATGACCTGCCTGTTGGGGTCTTTGGATCTTTCAGCAGACAAAAACGCAATAGCCATGAAATAATCATCCCAAGACAAGTATCTGCATAAAATCAAATCAGTTAAATAAACACGAGCTAAAGAGTAAATAAAAGAATTTAGAAATGAAATTACCCTTTGCGCTTGGTGGGGTCGAAAGGGTCCCCAGAACTTCTAACTCGTGAAGAAGAAGATACGGTGCCGTTTTGTGAGGGATTGGTTTTGGATGAGTGAGTTTGGGAGCGGTAGAAGAAATGAAGAGCGATTGCAGAGGCTAAGGCGCCAAACGCAGTTGCGGTGGCAACTAGAGTTACTTCTCGAGAGTTCATGGAGTTTTCAAATCACAATTATGAATTTTTGGGGCAAAACAGTTTCAATTGTCTTGTGGATTCAATGGAAATGGTAGAAAGCGGGAATGTGACAGTATTTTAGGTCAGGTGCGCGGGAAATTTCGGAGGGATTTTTCATTTACATTTAGATCTAACACATTAATTTAATAAATTTAAAAAGGGTCTGCTAACCGGTGCCATTGGGGCACTGGTTAAGCATACCATAAAAGAGAATTATTACTATAAAAGGAAACTGTTTTTGACTTTATTATAAATTAATTACACAATTTCAATGCATTAATTACTATATAATTTCCTTTTTCATATCCTTAACCAATGCCCTGGGGGCACCGGTTAGCATTTCCCATTTAAAAAATATGCAGTTTTGTAATAGAAATAACATTTTTTTACTTTTTCTCAAGGTGAAATTTTAACACAATGTATTTACTATTTTAACACATTGTTTCTTTGGCTTTGTCTAATATGCGCAGATAAAATTATCTATTTTGTCCTTTTGAGCTTAACTAAGTTAGTATGAACAATGCATGATATATGCAAGGTTTGAGGTTCAAATCTCGGCTGCCACCAAAAAAATAAAATGATCTTGCATCATGTACAACTGCATGGGTGTCTTTTTTACTATTAAATCAATAGATCATATTGTATCTCGTTTATTTAATGGTGAATTTTTCTGATCCAATGGTGAAAAATAATATGTGCATGATATAAAACTTATCTCACTTGTGCACTGTAGAATTGGTTTATTTGTATTTATATTTTCTTTAATGGATGTGTTAAAGGGACTAGGGCATTTTTCTTTTTGTTTATGCTATTGTAATGTGATATATTATTGATATTAATATTTTCCTGCCTTTAAAAAAAGATATATTGATATTTTATGTCTGTCAAAATTATTAAAAAAAAAAAAAGAAGCTATATTGATGCATATGAAATTGACTAGTTGGAAAACTAACAACTTATTTTTTGCTGGTAGAATTACTAGGGTTAATCTTCTTTGTCTTGCATTTTAGTCTCTCTCATGCAAGCTACCAATATCTCAGCTTTTGTGTGAGATGAGGCTGATAAAAATGTAGAGATCATGGTCATCTCTAATATGAGGTTTCAAGATCATAGGTAAGTTTTGACCTTTACAATGTTGCATGATTAACTTAGTTTTGAACTTCAGAATAGTAGTAGTCGTACATTAATAATGAATTTAGTGTTGAAAAAACATTTTTCTCCAAGATGTTGTACGATATTGCAACATCGTATTTCATGCATACCTTTATTTTAACCAAGTTATGCCTTAGCCAGTCTTTGATGAAGATGATGAATCATGTATTTTCAAACACACTAAAAGATGTGGTAATACGACCAACATGAGTTGAATCTAGAGGAACGTTGTATTGGATCTCCAAGATGTGTTTTCCAAATAAAACAATAAAAAAAGAGAATTGTTCTTTTCCCATTTATTTTTCCTCATTCCCACTCTACATGAGTTAATTCACGCCAATACATTTACGTGAGTCAATTCACTTTGAAAATACATCTACGTGAGTTAACTCACGCGCTTGACTGTTTGACGGAAATGAGCAAACACAAATGGGAGAAGAGCAATTACCACTAAAAAATGCCTAAAGATATATGAAAGAGAATGCTCATGGTGGGCTTGGGCCTATATCTTATCCAACACTATAAGAATTGATTTCTACTCTTCGCCTAGTAAGTTTTGCTCCCACTCAGTCAAACTGACCAAAATACCCTTGCGTTAGTTAACTAACGCAAATGCAAACTCACGCAGGGTATAACATGTGTGATTTAAGTCAAGTCTCGCCGCATGAGTGAACTCACGCAGGGTATAACACCTACTAAGTTAACTCACGCAAGTAGCAATATCAAGATTTGCCTTTTTCACTTTTTGTTATGCTGCACTCAATTTATTTTTTTAATTCAATTCCAATTGTTATTATTTTATGTTGCTGCAAGTTACTACTCAATCCCATTTGATTTCCTTTTTGCTGCACCTGCCATTCCATACTTATTGCTGCATAATTAAATTCCAAATAAGTTGCTGCTGTTCCATATTAAATTGTTGCTACGGTCAACGGTGTTGTTTGCCTTTCCAATTGCTTGTAATTGATGTGATGCATCGCTGTCCTGTGTAAATTCCCATCATTACTGCACTGCTGTTCTATTGCAAGAGCATATTGATATTGCAACTAACGTGAGTTAACTCACGCACATGTTATACCCTACGTGAGTTAACTCATACGGTGTGACGCATGTGTAAAACAAACAAAATTTTAAGTCATGTTAATTTTACACTTACGTTTGTTAACTAACGCAGGGGTATTTTGGTCAGTTTGACTGGGTGGGAGTGAAACTTGATGGGCAAAGAGCAGAAATCATAAGAATTATGTTGTTCTCCCAACACGTTTTGCTAATTCCCAACCAAACTTCTGAAAATGTTCTTACGTGAGTTAACTCACGCTAGTGTTAATTTTGCGTGACTTGACTCACGCTAGTGTTAATCTATGTGTGAGTTAACTCACGCATGTGTTAATTTTAACATGAGTAAACTCACAGAGAGATTTACACATGCGTGAGTTAACTCACGCAGGGGCAATTTAATCATTTCAGTTGTAAATGAGCAAAATTTGTTGGGAGAAAAGCATAATTCACACTAGAAATTACTAAAAAGAAAGCACAAACAAGAAAAATGTAAAAAATAAAATAAAAATTATTTAGAATTTACTCTTTTTCATTAGAAAAAGAGGTGTCAAATGGGCTGGCCCGGCCCAGCCCTGAGAGACCCGACTACATAAATGGGTCAGCCAATTATAATTGAGTCGCATATTCTACGACCCGTCCGACCTGTATGGGACATGGGTCAGCCCGGGCCGGCCGTTTATTTTTTACTATTAAATTTTATTCACTCTTTTTTATGTATTTTTTATATATTAGTCACTCACCACTATTTTTTTTTCTAAAATATGAATGGATGGACATAAAAGTGTAGGTAATTTTTACATTAACATTGAATATTAATAAAACTCTAGATTATTCATTCAATTAAATCAAATTAATAATTTATAAAATTTGAAATTTTAAAACTTTAAGCTAAATTCATTCATTTTTATTAAGTTTATTTATTTAAATATTTTTTTTAATAAATTTTAAAATAGTTGATATTTTTTTTACAAGAATCAAATTAAATAGTAATAATGGGTCATCCCGGCCCCATTTTTGCATGGGCTTGGGCCAAAAAAGCCCGAGTATATTTTTGGGTTAGTTTTTAGGCCCGGCCCAACCAAAAAATATGGGCCGATGGACCGACCCATTAGCCAGCCCATTTTTGACAGCTCTAATTAAAAAGTTTGATTTAAGAGGTTTTTCACACTACATTTCACAAAGAGGAATAACATCCCTTCATGATAAAAAAAAGGTAAAAAAAATGAAGAGTTTTATTTATAAAAAAAAAATACAAAGAGATATAACATCAACTGGTCATACTTTCAATTGGAAAGTACAGCTAACAAACGAAATTTCAATAATATCTTTATTCTACAATGAATGACTAGTTATATGTATAAAAAAAAAAAAGTCTTAACATAAATGACTCTTTTGATTTTCATTGTAATGTTAATTACTGTTTTTTAAGGAATGTTAATTACTTTATAATTGTATCATTTAATTATTTATCATATATGTCAATATTTACTTTATATTTATGATAATAATAAATACATTAATATTTAACCAGAGTAATTTAATAAATATATATTTTTCTCTCTTTCATTCATACACCGTACACATTTATCAATCTTTTGTGAAAATATAATATAAGTCGGACATTGTAGAAGTAAGGGATACATTTTCTTTTTAATTTTTTAAACATAACACTTGGTTAGCCACCAAAACCCGTCTACAAACCCACTATTTTGTGTTGTGAGCTAACCATACTGCTTTATTTTATTTTTTGAATTTTTTCAAGTATGAAAATTACTAATTAAAACCATTTAATCATCAATTATAGGGTACTAAAACTATTTAATCATCAATTATAGGGTGCTAAGAAGGACAAATCTCTCTCTCACACACACACAAGAGAAGGATAAATTCAGGCACCCATCGAGTTGGGATGGAGCCAATAGGTTTAAGGCAATAATATTACTTTGGGAAACGTACTACAATGGGTTAGGTTGGACATGAAGCATGTGAATGTTTGGGAGTTTGGATATGCCATGCCTTGCAATCTTTGCAATCTCCCTAACCCCCCATTATGATCAGCTTTAGGAGCATAAATCTCACAAAGCACCATTTGAGGGAGTGATGGAGGCCACTTTAGCACAATGATTCATTTATCATGGCCTCCAACTAAGCCTTGTGTAAACATATTGTTCCTTGGGTCCCAATGTCGAGAACCCCAAAGTCCTTTACATTCAAGCAGGATCGTTTAGGTGCTCTTTGCCAGTTGTAGCATAAGAGTGTACCTTTATATATGATTTCAACTTTTTACAATGACGAATGGGAGAAAATGGAAATGATCCCATTATACCTGTTCTTTTTGTTTCTTTGCAAGAAACTTTCATTTTCCTTTTGTTGTGCTGCTTTGAAATCTAGTGAATAACAACTTTCTTTGGGTAGAAATCAATGAAATAACAGCAATTTATTACAAATAAGATGAATTATATTTTGACACAAATTTATGCATCAACATATTATCATACACTTTTCTGTTTGTCAATTACCCTAAAACATTTGTTCGAAAACCCGCTTTTCAACTTTGATGACCTAGATTCAATACCATAACATATCATAAATATGAAGAAAAAAAATACAGTTTTCCGTTTTTCTATTATTATTTTTTTATCTCTCTTCCAATCAAATCAACAATGTATCTATAAAGAGACTAACTTTTGTGTTAAAATATTATTGCTGAAAAATTAATAATGGTCTAAATTAATAATATCACTTTCTTACGAATCTAGTTTGTAAACTATTAAAATTAAGTAGTCCCTAAACTATAAAAATACATCAATTAGGTGTCTAAATTATCATGAAAAACAATTAAGTAGTACCTAAACATTCAATCTTCTTTGTTAAATTCCTCTTGTCAACCATAAACATAATCCACAATCAATATAAGGGATATATTGTTTGGGTTTGTGCAAGAAGGATTACACCACGACAATTTAACACTGGGATGGAAAAATGAAAGGTGGTGAACAAGAGTGCATGAAACCATCTCACAAAGTTTCCGCCAACTCATGAAAAGGAGCTGGAAAGAAGCATTCACATCACAAGCATAGCATGTGGATTAGGCACCATACTATACCAGACCCAGTATGACCAAAAAGCATAGGTATGCATGCTTACATATATCGATTTGGTTTTAATTTAACACGCAATTCAGAGTATATCTCCAATGATAAAAAGAAGAGCATAATTAGTGTATATATACAAAATATTCAAAAAACTTGCAAGTTGTTGAGATGGCCGAGTTGGTCTAAGGCGCCAGATTAAGGTTCTGGTCCGAAAGGGCGTGGGTTCAAATCCCACTCTCAACAAATATTCTTTTTCACCCTATTTTTTCAAAATCTGAAAGCGCTTTCCAATAAAATTATGTTTCGATCAAAAATGAGGCTCTGGCTGTCTATGGGGTCTATAATAATTATATTCTTTTTTTACATTTTATGGTATTTATTTTGAATGAGAGAGGAAAAAAGTAAAAAAAAGTATTGACAAATGTAAAAGATGTTTTATTTATTTATTTATTTATTTGAGTAAAAAAAAACATTTCATTTTTATTTATTATATACTTCATCCGTTCCTATATCTAAACATCTATTTGACTTTGTTTTTGTCCATAAATGTAAACCCTTTTTAAATTACTATATATATATATATATATATTTATTTATTTATTTATTTCTAAACATACCCCTAATTAATACTACTAACTTTTCTTGAAATATGAAAAGTCAACTTTAATACACAAACAGACAAATGACAATTTGGTAATATTAACACACAAAACAGACACATTAATTACACTGACAACTTTTTTTAACAAATATAAAAAATGCAAAGGGGGTTCACATACACGGACGGAGGGAGTATATTCATTTAATTTGTTTAAGAGCGCTGATATGAGATGACGTAGATTTCTTTTACCTCAATTATAGTTTTGGGTTCAAATTTATGCTTGATGGTACGAAGTGTTTGTGCGCAAGAGATTTTTTTTTTTTGTCAGATAGTATGGTGCCGAAATTCACTTTTTAAAGTGAAGAAGCGGGGTTTTGAAGATCGAACTTCGGCCCTTGTATATAACAATATATTGTCTATGCCATCTAAGTTATGCTCATGGGGACACACGCGGAAGATATATGATTACACTAAAACTTATTCACTTTGATTTTCTTGGCAATGGCTCTGTTCTTGTCTACCAATCAATGGATTGTATGACCCATTCGTGTTTTTGCCTTGTTCCTGAGTGTTTTTCAACCTAGGTGTTTTTTCAAGTTGATTTGGATAAAATTTGGTGTAAGTTTGTTGTGCTTCAGCGTCGATTTTGAGTTTTATTGTTGGACAATTGTCTGATTGATTTGATGAGATTTCTATTGTTGGGTTTCTAGTTGGTTAAACTTTTATTTCGGTTGGTTTGGTTTGGTTCAATCGGTTTTAGTTCGGTTTGGTTCTTCTCGATATTGGTATGATTGATTTTCCTTTGCAATGGTTCCTCTCTATGACTTCTGCTACTCATCCCTTTACAAGTTATTGCGATGGTTTCTCTCTTTTGCTTCTACTCTTTCCTTTATACGTTATTCTGCTTGGTTCCTTCTTTACATATGTGTTATTCTTTGGTCGTTGCCTTTCTGCATTTTTAAGGTTAATTTGTAACAAGTTTAAAACTCATCAAGCTTCAACTTTAAGGAGAGTGTTGGAATATTAAATGGTTATGGTTTTTATTATTTAGGCTAAATTAAACCATAAGTCATGTAAGTTGTTTAAATGTAATAAATTGACCATTTAAGTTTTTTCACATCACTTAAGTCTTTTAAGTTAATTAATTGCAACAAGTACTTAATCCTTTATGTTTTTTCCCTACTAATTAAGTTTTTTAAGTTATCTAACTATAACAACTTGTGGATTACATATCTTAAAAATGTAAGTTATTCAGTGTTTAAATTTTGCAATTAAATAACTTAAAGGTCGTAGGTGATACAAAAATACTTAAGAGACTAACTTGTTACATTATGTCAAAAAAAAACTTGTTATAATTAAATAACTTAAAAGATTTAAATGGTACGAAAAAAAACCTAAATGACCAATTTGTTATAATTAAATAACTTAAAGGACCTCTGATGCAGTTTAAACTATTATTTATTATTGAGTGCGTTTTTGTTTCTTGGTTGATAAATTCTTGATGTTTCCTATTAATGCATTGTGACTTTATCGCGAGATGTATATAGTTTATTTAACTTATGATGTTGGGCCTTATATATTTATGAGTTACTAATAAGG
>Ga0315913_1005405_pt1 | contig 15508 bp, 11 predicted proteins | sample MpolsnodulesMG_FD_207736 | JGI IMG/M metagenome (GOLD analysis project Ga0315913, IMG submission 207736) | Medicago polymorpha root nodule microbial communities from Los Angeles, California, United States - small nodules | ecosystem: Host-associated > Plants > Roots > Nodule | place: USA... | reverse complement strand
AGAACCCAGTCTCAAAAAACACATTAATAAGTAATTCATCGCCTGAGTTACATGATCTGTTGGACCAATCAGAGACATAAGGGGTTAAGGCTAGAATGTGTGATGTCATTCTAACCGAAGAAGACTGCGAGGATATGTTGTTGGAACTCGATACATCAATGACTTTGGTTGAGAACCTTTATGATCAATTAGCCAAACTACCAATTCAAAGGAAGCATCCAACCTTCGAGGCACATGATCCCCTGGGTGGCGTTAACCTTGAAACTGCTGAAGAGCATAGGATAATGAAAGTTCAGTGGATTCCTAACAGAAGAAGACATGAATAAAATGGTAGAATTCATTAAACAATATAATGACAATTTTGCATGGGATTATCATAAAATTCCTGGTTTGGCGTCGGAACTGGTCGAGAACGGAGTCCCTACTAAGGAGAAATATGAGCCATACAAGCAACCTCCACGAAGATTCAACCCTCAATTAACGTCTCGGCTGAAATAGAGAGGTTATTTAAGACATGCTTTGGGATGGCAATTGGACGCAGATCTAGTGGGTACCTGCAAAAAATACCCATAATGGGTTAGGTAAAACCCCGTTTTCATGGGTTTGGGTTTGGGCTCGGGTATTACTCGCAAATTTAAATGGCTATGGACACGGGTAAGGGTACTATATTGTTCAACCTCGCAACCCGCATATACATATTTACATAATATGATAAATAATTTATTTATTTTTATGTATAACTAATTTATTTATTTTTCTACTTAAGTCTAAGCCTAAACCTAAAAACTACTTAATACAATAACTAATCTCTCCTTTTGGTATATAATTTTTCGACGATGTTTTGGATGTTTTTTATTTTGTTAAATACTACAATTCGTACTATTTTATAAGTTGATTTGAAATTTGTTGAACCATAGTTTTATTTCAATTATGATTTTTATTGTCTTTTCATAGTTAAGGTGCGGGTAATGAGCGCGAGTATGGACATTAAGGTCCCTATAGGGTATGAGGAAGAGAACTAAAATTGTTACCCATACGAGGGTACGGACTCGAGTACGGATATTTTTTACAAATGCAAGTATAAAGAAAGGCACTATAATACCCTACCCATAGGGTACTCATGCATGCATCATATTAGGAGAACTAGATACGTGAGATGGCTATCTAGAATCATTCTTGTAATCAAGAAATACCGACGGGTTAGATCAGGTATAGAAATCTAAATCTAGCCACCTCGAAAGATGAATATGGCTCTAATATGACAGTATTCTCAATTGATCTCCAATTGACAAACTTAATATTTTAAACTATGCTCAACTTACAATTAAGCATAATTGTTTTTTCTTATAACAAGTGGTGTTCTGCAACATCCTCAAGTATGCTGCATCGTATTTTAAGGTATTGTCTGTTTTAGGTCAACACAAGAATTGTGAGCTATCACAATTTCGTTTTTTTTATAAAAGACTTCTCATTAAGTTGAAAAGTGTGAAATTATATGTAAACTATCATTTACCTCAATTCTTGGACAATGTGAGATTTTAAGGTGCACCAGGACAAGAGACATTCACATTTATATACATGGATGACCACCTTCACCGGGTCCATCCTTCCAACCACAATTTTTTTCTAATTGGAGACTTTCGACCCGTTTGGATTGAGCTTATTTTAAGCTTATATAAAACAGCTTATGCAAAAGAATAACCTTTTATTTATTATTCATAAGTTTATAAAGGTAGTTTATGAAAAAACAACTTAAGGATTTATGAATTAATATAAAAGCTTATTTATTTGCATAAACTAATTTTCATAAGCTCAATTCAAATGGGGTTTATGAGAAGTCTAATCTCACTTAAATAATAATAATGTAAATTAGAAACAATCGGATTACACAGAATCGGATTTAGAAAATAGAGACGTAGAGTGTCGTTCTTTGAAAAATCAATTTAGAATACGTACGCAGCGATCATTATAATTTTAGGGTCTTATCTTAATCATCTCCCTTCCCCCGTAGCTTATCACATTTGGCTAATGCACGAAATATTTCACATCAACACATCATGGCCACTAGAATATTAGCTTCTCTCTTTAAAAAAAAAAAAGAATATTAGCTTCTCATTCATTTAAAATTTCCAAATTTCTATGATGATCGTTTTCCATAATTAAATCAAATAATTTACAATTATTTATGTTGCGTTACCGTTTCTAATTAGTTGTACCAAATTTCTATGATAATAACTTGCATGAAACTTTAAAATATATCCAATCAAGACTATGTATGACCATAGTGGAGATAGAGACAGAGAGGTAGTCAGCAATCAAGATAGAGAAGAATAAAACATTAGACTATAGTTATGTGGCAACAGGTGTTAAGATTGAAAACGATATTTTTTTTTTAAATTCAATATTCTGTCACTTGACTAATCTGAGCGGTTCACTACTATCGTCCGCTTGTGAAACCCAGTTTAAAGTTAGAAAACATAGCTCTGTATTGACTAATCATTCAAAAGAATCTTAAAAGAAGCATACTTCAAAGTCTCAAGCTAACGCTATAAAAATTTAATTCATTAAATATTCACATGGTTAATTGCTTTACAGATATATATAACTTATCTTTTCACTGTTACACTGTTCTTTTTTTTTGTTAAAGCAGTCTACTAATTAGAATTTACTTTTTAAAGTGAATAAATGAGGTGTTCAGAGTTCGAACTTCGACCCTTGCATATAACAATGTATTGTTTCCGCCAACTGAGCTATGTTTACGAGGACACCGTTAGATTGTCTTTATCGTTTCATTTTGATACTCCTAATTAATAAGGGAAATTATTTTCCTACACACATTATCCATTTAACATGAGAGAGATAAAAATAGAGAAAGTGATATGATAAATGTAGTAAATATATGATACAATAGAAAGAGAGAAAATGATGCGTTAAATATAGAGCAATTTATATATAATATATGTCTTATTCACCACCAAGTCAACATAGCTATCAAACGCTGCAAATGTATGGCCAATATTAAAGAAATTGAAACATATAATACAAACACTCTTAAATTGCTTGTATAGTTTTTTTTTTCTTGCTGCTGCTTGTGTCGTTTTCAAATATTGCAGGTGATATCTATAAGTTTCAAACCACTAGCTAGTATTTGTCAAGTATGTTCAAACCTTGATTAGTATTCTTATCATATCATATTGTTCATAATTCAATAGAGCCGCCGGACGATAATGGAGTATGTTACAAGCTCCGGCAACTTTCCATTTAAAGTAACTGCCGTCGCTGCAGGGGAAGCACATACTCTCCTTCTCACAGGTAACCAACTTTCTATTTTGGTTATCGTCCTTTTCATAAAAAAAAAAAAAGCTTGTAAAGATAGTTGTATATATTTTTCTTATGCCTTGTTTTCTATCATCTGTTGATTTTTTTAGTCTTATTTTGCTTCATTCACGGTTTTAGTCCTTCCATGTCTAAATCTACGGTTTGGTTCTTCCGATTTTCAAAATGTCAGACACTTTTTCCACCAATGAAAAATGGTTATGCGACAACTGAATTGATGATACGAAATGAAAATTTACCTAGACAGTGTCAAATCATCGATTCAATTGATCAGACATTTTGAAATAATAGGACCAAAATCGTGAATGAAGCAAAATAGAGAGACTAAAACTATATTTAAGTTTTTTTAATGGTAGCTTTACTTATTATTAGAGGTTTACTTGAATTAATGGAATTTGTTTTGTGTGTGTGCGCGCGCGCGCCCGTGTGTGATTATGAGTGTAGGGGATGGGCGTGTGTATTCTTGGGGAAGAGGAACATTAGGAAGACTTGGTTTAGGTTCAGAACAAGACCAACTTTTTCCAGCTCAAGTCAAGTTTGGATCACAAGAATCTGTTAGAATAGTGGGAATTGCTGCTGGTGCATATCATAGTCTAGCTCTTGCAGGTCCCAAACATTTTTCTTTTATATCTCAAAATGAATTCTAACATATTTTACTATAGACAAATTTGAAGGCTATCCTAACAATCTAATTTTTCATACAATTTTTGTGTTAACAGATGATGGATCTGTTTGGTGCTGGGGTTACAATTTATGTATCCTTAACATATGCTTGAAGTTACTATAGGTTGAAGTTGAATTAAATTATAGAAATTACTCATTCTTACTTCCTAAAATTTTTGATCAACTATATACTATTTTGTTTTATACTTCCTTGACTATTGTATGGATGGTCAACTTGGTATCATCAATGAAGAGGATGCTCACAACCCAAAATATACAGATGGATATTATTCGGTTGTTCCTTGCTTATTGAACAAGTTTCTTGAGTTGCATCCCCCAGATTCTTCAACCTTAGTATTAGAAGAAGCAGAAGGGAAAGCACAACTAAAGGTATATATAATACAAATATCTATTTTTGTTATTAAGGATCTGTTTGGATAAAAAAAACTTAATTAAGCCTTTGTAGCACACTTATCACAAATATTTATGTATAACATATTTCTATCACAAAAGATGATATAAACTGTTTTCATAGAAGCTATAAGTTGTTTTCAAAATCTATTTTGGAGAGCTTATGGACATGTCATAAGTTGTTTTGATATGCTCTCCCAAACAGTCTTACAAGTACTTATGCCAGTAGATAAACTCTATAAGGCAATCCAGATAATTTCATATGTTCACTCCTCTCCCCACCAGATAATTTCTATCAAAGCAGGAGGAATGATGTCACTATCTATTGACAATCTTGGTGCCCTATGGATGTGGGGAAACTGTCCACATCAAAGCAAAGAATGTATGTTCTCAATAGTAAGCAATTTCACTCCTACACCAGTTTGGGATTTCCATGGTCACACAGTAGTAAAAGTTGCATGTGGAAATGAACACATTATAGCACTAGTTAGTGTTGGAGAATCATACAATGGTGAAAATGATGATCTCATTTGTTACTCTTGGGGTAACAACAATCATGGTCAATTAGGCTTAGGGGACACGGACGATAGACCGAATCCAGAAATGGTAAAAACATTTGATCAAGATTCTCATTGGTCAATTTATGAAATAGCATGTGGTGCTTTTCACACTGCTTTGTTAACTCATAGAAAAAGGCCTAATGATGATACATTAGAAAGTGTGTGTTGGACATTTGGTCTTGGTGAAAATGGACAACTTGGTCATGGTACAACACAAAGTACATCAATTCCTGAACTTGTTCAAGAATTGCCACAATTTGTAAATCTTGTTTCTGTTGACTGTGGTTTGTTTCATACTTGTGTTGTGTCGTCGGATGGGAATGTTTGGTCGTGGGGAATGGAGAAGGGTCTTGGCTTGTATCCTGATGCGCGAGTTGTTGGTGAATATTCTAGCGATGCTCTTTCTCCGCTTATTGTAAGTAATCCTTATGAGGCCAAGTTTTTAGATCCGGTTCAAGTCGCATGTGGCGCGGCTCATACTATTATTGTTGCTCAAGAGGGATATAAAGTTTGGTCTTTGGGAAGAGGAAGAAGTGGTGTTCTTGGAAATGGTAATGTAGTAGATTGTTACATTCCCACTTTAGTGTTATGGCCTCCGTTGGTGGAAGATTTTCATTTCAAACAAGAGGAACCATCGAGTTTTCGCGAGCAAGATAAGGGAAAAGAAGAAGACTAACAGAAACATATGAGAAATCATCATCAATAGTATAGCACATACAAGTCAATAAGAGACAGGTCAAAGAGATTATAAAGGAATCAATAAACCCTTCATGGGTGGAAATTAGTGTATATGAAAGTAAATAGTACACCAATTATATCAATATTCTATAGCACATAGAAGTCAATAAGCTGATTGTGGCTTAATTGTTTGTTGTATCTAGTTTTTTATCCATATCCATGTGAAATTTACTAGCCTTTATTGAGTTATCTTTGGTGATTGTAATCTATAGAGAAATTGAGTACAAATAATAGTCCACAGAAATTATGTAAGAAAATTCTGGTATTCTATATCATGTTGTTTTCATCCTTCCGTTGCAGAGTAACTTGCTCCTTTTTTTATTAATTAACAAGGCCAAAACAAAATAAGACACTACACGGAAACAAGTTCCACTACTGTCAATATCAATCAACATAGGGAAACTTGTTTATACTAAAGTTAAAATGAAAGGACCAATATTCCCTTTGAAAGCTATGAAACTAACTGAAATATTCCAATCAGTTTTTCTGATCAATAAGACAATGTTTGTTGGCTTACATTGGATCGCCATCACTGATCTATCCAAATCACTCTCAAACTACATAAAAATAACAGTTGCAATCTCCAATCTATCAGAATAACATGATTAACATGATTCTGTATGAATTTTTCTTATAATAATGAGTGGGTAGAACAATTCTTGTTTGTCCATACTTTACTTATCTCCTGGGTAAACTTCGGATTATCACCTGGAGGTTAACATGAAAAAATATATATTCAATCACTTAATATCGTTTTTCTTTTGTTTTTTTTATCATTTGCATGTGTGCTCAAATAAATTTTATTTAAAGTTGTATCGATGCAAAAGTTGCTCCAAATAATGAGTTCTCTATTCTTTATACAACTTTTTTGATGGGGACAACCTAAATTGACTGACCGGGATCAAGTTCAAGTTTTCCTCGATTTTAAAAGACAGAAACGAGACAAATGATGGAGACATTGCCATCCACTACGAATTCATCCCGCTTGTATCAAAATTATATTTTTACCTCTCTTAAATTAGAAACTCTTAAACAAACATATAAATTACACTCATTGGTTAATTTTTATTTTTATTTTTAAGGTGAGCCTTAAAAAATTGTTTCCCCTATTTTTTCTTTTGTTTTAAACAATTAAATTGTTTTTTTGAGAAACAATTAAATTGTTTTAACAAAGTAGTTTTAGATTTGTTACTGTTTCTTTTGAAATAAAAAGTATGAAAACATAGTTCAAGTTCTTGCAAGGATGATGCGAAGATTGAAATGGGTATGGAGATACCCAAACTCCTTCGAGTTTGGGACGAGGAAGGCAAATATTGTCTTTACCTCATTCTATTGTGATCTCCAATTTTTCCTTCAAATACTATTTTTTCCTTTCTATTGTGCATAATTGTATATTTGTTTTGCCAAGTCTAATTATAATTTTTTTGGAAAATGTCACAATAAAATAATAAAATTTTAATTAATATTGTGTATCATTTTAACTCCTTCCCGCGAAAACAAATTTGGGTTAGCCGAGCCAAACCAAGCCGAATATTCGGCATTCGTGAATTTCGTGTCCTTTTTCTCTAAAACCCCCCAAAACCCTAACCCACACTCCCACTCCAAAAATGTCCCCTAACACCGTCGACAACGGAACCCTAATCCCATTCTCCGGCGAAACCAACAACAATTCTCTCGCAATCTACCCTCTCCACCACAATCTCACCCGTCCAATCTCTCGCCTCGCCATCTCCTGGTCCCGCGGCAACTCCCTCCGCGTCTCCCTTTTCGCTGAACCTTCTCAAACCTCCGATGCCGGAGACGGTGCCAAAGTCATTGAAGTTAAGCTCGGTGGTGGAGATCCGGAGATTGATGATGCTGATTGGCGAAGAATTGCTTATGGATCTGTTGCTCCGTTTGCGTTACTTCAGAGTCGCCGGAGTGCGATTTCTTCTATGTCGAAGTCTCCTTCCACGTATCAGTTAGATTGGTAATTGAACTTAGATTATAACTATAATTTTTGAAATTTGATGAGGAAAATTGATTTAATTCTTAGTATGAAGCACGGACACTGAACATGAACACTACACTGACACTGGTAATAATTTGATAAATTGAAGTAAGTTTATTTAACTATGCGTAGTGCCTTCAATCTCAAGTGTCGGTGTTGGGTAAGGTTTCTTCTAAGCATTTCAATTATAATGTGTTGTTAGCTTTGCTTTGTTTACTTGATTAATTTGCTAATCTGATTTTGGTTATTACTTTTATTAAGAATTGAAAATTTAAGTTGTGATATTATCTCTTTGGATTTTTTATTTTTGTTTTATCTCTTTACGTAGTATAAGACTAGACAAGATAAAATTAGAAATTATAATATTAGAGGGAGGGTTGGAGCAGGACATATAGTAGTAAGGATGGTGGAAACTAAGCATAGGTGGTTTAGGCGTGTAGAGCTAAGACTTGTTGATTTTTTAGTAAGGAGAGTAGATCAGATTGAGGGTAGTCAAATCACTAGAGACATATGCAGACCTAGAAAAACTAAGAGAAAGATATAGACATTAATGGTTTGGATAGATATATGATGTATGATAGAACATTATGACGTCATTTGATCCATGTAGCCTACCCCACTTAAGGGGTATAAGGCTTGGTTGTTATATTTTTGGTTGGCATTGACATGTTTTCATGTAAACAAATTGCATATAAAAAATGAAAGTTGATGTTCTGTCCTGATCTCTGGTTTTAATTTTTTTTATTTATCAAAGTATGGGTTTAGCCTAACCTCATTGCAAGGGATACCTCCTGAAATCACTGTGCTTTCTAAGTACTCGATTTTTTGTTTGTTTTTGAATTAACCAATAATAATAAGATTGTGGGTTGCCAATCATGTGCGGTTTCATGTGTGTGCACTTGTTGACAATAGGTTTTTATTTGTTTTACAAATTAGGTGGGAGCATGTCCTTCAATATAGCAAGGAGATAACATCGCTTCTCACAGGGCCAAAGTTGGGCCCTAGTCCTATTATTGAAGACCCAAATGAAATTGTTAAGGTACTATCACAGATTCTAAATTCTCTTGTTGAGTGTGTGGAGTTGCATTAAGACCATCTTTACGGGACTTGTAGTTTGTCGCTTACTTTATAACACTTGTTGTAGAAAAATGAGGAGCCAACATGTTTGAAAGCTGCATGGGAGTTGATGGAAATATTTTATGTGGACAAGCAATCTCAAGCATGGCTACCTGAAAGGCTTGTTGATTGGTTAGCTGTAATAATCTCTTTTTATTTATTTTTCCACAAGTTTTGTAGATGGTTGGATTTTATTTTAAGACTGTTTACATTTGCTTATTGTATATTCATGGTTGCGTTTTATTACAGGATTATGATAGCCTCTTTACCAGTACACAAGAAACAATTCATGGCAAGCTAGTGGATTTTCAGAATGATCTTGTCAACATACAGGTTTGGCCTATGTACATTTGATTGATGATGATGAATACTTATTATCAGGCGTTAAAGAATTGTAAATGTTGGGTATATGAGTTTTAAATTAAGGATTCTTGCAGCATATGTGGCGTGTGGGTTGCAGCATATGGTGGCTAGAATAAAAAGATAATATATATCATATATATGTATACAAAAATATTACCAAGAGAAATCTACAGAATTTAATAAATGAACAAAAAACTAACAACACATGCTAGAGCAGTGGTATCGATGGCAGATTGCGGAAAATAGTTGAATGCCAAAACACCCGCTATGTGAAATAGCAGATAGTGTTGAGGGCAAATACAAGAAGCCGCATAACGGTTGAAATAAGTCAATTATATGTAAAAAAGGCATGCTGCATATACAAATAAAAAAGGGAACAGAGGAAAAATATAATTTACATATAGAAAGCTTTACGTGTAATGGTGAATATAAGAGCACTACTCACTAACTCTTCCCTTTTTTTATTATTACTGTATAAAAACAGGTCATGTTTGGCATACATACAGATTCTCAGGGACGGACTTATTTGTAAGATATTGGGGGCATGTGCCCCCACTTAATTTTTGCATAGGTAGTTTAGTTATCTAATAGAATATGTATTTTCCTACTAAAAGTTAAATATTGTCCCCACTAAATTAGTTTTTTTTTTTGTCCATACAGCTTAACTCAACTGACAATATCGATATTGCTAGGCTGAACATCTTCATTTGACGCATTGTAGTTATGCATGAATTTCATGTGATATTTGTCGCTTTGTCAAATTTTATAAGTATAACAAAAAATAGAAAATATATCATTTCTTAAATAAGTTGTCCCATGCACTATATAAATATACTCATAGATGATCTTGCCCTCACATATCAAAATTTTTGGATCCGTCACTGCAGATTCTTCAGTTTTATCATTTAAAAAATCCCTAAAATCATATTTTTCTACATCAGCAAGCAGAAATCGGAAGAGTGGCCACTATTGCCGTTATAGTGAAATTAGGATAGCGTCAAAGTTTTCGTACCAGATTTCATCAAAATCCTGTATGCTAAATGCTGCCATCGCTGTTAGTCGTCAACACTGTGTTAGAGAGCATCATATTTTTGGAAACAGAATAGTACTGAACATGCATCCAATTCAACGAATTTCGGCGTAAAACATCAATTTTCCAAGATCTATGAATATTGGATGTTCATCTTGAGCAAAATAAGAGAAATGATAAGGATAGATACCTACCTCCAGCAGCTAATTTCAGGGGAGTTTTCCCCTCAAATATTGAACCAAACATAATCAAGAAAATGTAAAAGGAGATGCAAGAAATTGTATGGCTATGTACAGACCATCAAATTATGGATACAAGAAAACAGTAAAATCCTATACTACTTGAAGTGTGTCGCTACAATTGTAAGGCAGGGACAGGATGCCTTGAATCATGAATCCTTAACTTCAACAGAGTGCTATTAGCCTCCTAAAGGCTATATTCCTGGGCTGCACCTGCATGTGCCACTCCCTTAAGCTTGCTTCTAACTTAAATTTTATTTCAAAATTCATCAACATGATGGAGCTGAATTGGATAATTGCCTTTAAAAGCTTACTCCGTAGTCCCTACAATTGTAAATGCGATTTTGGTTTCCATCCCAAATAGTCTATACTCTATACTCTATAATCTGTTGCCCCCATTACCACTGCCATTGTCACAAAACCCAGGCCTTTTATTCTATCCTCAAATTCCTAGAAAGCAGCACATTATAAAATAGAAAATACTTCTAGGAGGAAGTATACAGTTTATGCCCAATGTTTCCTAGGGGAAATCCACTCTACAGTCTACAATTTATTTGCAAACAAAACATGTAATTGTTTCTAAAGTAGTTTATAAATACATATATTTAACACACACACACACAGACACACACACCATTGTTCTTTACATCATCCTTCCTGACAAGTTAGTAATGTTTATAATAATTATGTTTGATCAATTTCTCAAAGGTTGGAGAGGTAAACATAGAAAATTTTGTTCATGCAGGTTATTGAGGATGATCCCAGATATTGGGAGGTGATGTCATCTGCGTTGTCAGTTGGTTGGCTAGATATAGTGGTCAGTAAAGGATCCTGTATTTTTGACATTTTTTTTTTGTTCCATTGTAAATAAAGAATTTCGATTAAGTTGGCTGTCATTTGCAGGTGAAAATGTTGCGGTTGCATGGATCTTACCAATTAGACCAGCTCAGCAACCGTGAGGTATGCATGAAAATTATGAAAGTTTTGTTACATGAACAAAATGAATTCACACAGTATGTCAGTGATGATGTTGTTATAATCAGCAATCTTCATTGTTGTTGTTCATGCTGCTGCTGCTATTATATTTATTTATACTTTTCTCTGGTCTCAATTTCTGTCCTCTTTCGGTGGTTCAGTTAGAAAATGGATTAGTGGAGGCAGTTGCTGTTCTTATTTCCAAAATGCCTCGATTACGTCCTGAATCTGCTGCTGGAAATTTGGGAGAATGCTTTAAATCCAAGCCTGACTTTATCAAAGTATATCCAAATTCCGCAATACTTTAAGATTCATTAGTAGTACATTTGCTTTTCAGCACATTTACTCCGCAGTTATAAGATGTTATGTATTCTATTTTATAGGCCTGGGAAAAATGGAGGTCACAAATTACTAAACTGGACTGCAGTCCATTTTGGATTCAGTGTGATAATCAACAAACTCGTGAGGGCTTAAGAAACTTGCTACAAGTTATGCTGGGTAACACTGAGAGTCTCTGTACAGTTTCATGTTACTGGATTGAGTTGTATATTTCTCATTTTCTATACATCAGGCCATTTATGATCGTAAGTTTAATCCACTTATGCAATTAACTTTTATAAAATGATTTTTGCATATGTTGTTTTTAAATAATCTTCATATATCTTTGTTTATTAATTGAATCTCTAAATAATTTCGGTGCCCCCTTTTCTATGCAGGGAGTAGAAAGCATGTATAATTTGGCCCAGAAGTGCATCCAATTGAAACCACCTACTGGTACCCATAGGTTGACTGGACTTTGAGAAAATACGGAGGTAAAAGTGAAACTTTATTATTCATGCTCCATTGTTTTTTCCTTTCAATGAATTTTTCCTTTCCCGTTTTAATGTTGATTGACCATGATCATGTTGAAATGTCTTAGGTTGTTTTAGCAGAAATTTCCAAAGAATTCGGTCCTTGGTGAGCTGTTTTTCTTTTATTAATTTTATTTATTTATTACTATATGCATGTTTGTATTAGATTATTTTTCTCTCAAGAAGCTCACAATGAAAATGTTCAAAATTTAGATTTTGACTTAAAATTATATATTTGACTAAAATAATCAGTACAGATCATCTGAGTAACTCCCTTCATTAATTTTGTTTAATAAAATGTGACTTTTGTATGTGTCATCTTGTGTCAATAAAATAGGATGGTTGCACACGCCTTGGAATTGTTAACTGCAGGGAGTGAGCAAGCAGAGATTCTTCTATATGATGAGCGTTATAACTTGGGGGGAATCAGTATGGTGGAACTTCATCGCCTTGCATATGCTCAAGTTCTATCATCACATGCATTGACCTGGCAAGTAAGTGCAAGTTACTCAAGCCAAAAATATCCTGCTTATTTGATCTTGAATTGGTAAATTATCTTAGATGAACTGTATTCATTCTTGATGAACGTTGAAATTTACTGAAGAGCAATGATGAAACTGATATGACTATGAAATTCCAGGCCAAATGAAGTTTTTTTTTCTTCTTTTTATTTTTTTATTGAAGAATGTAGTTGTTGTATCAACTATGTGCATGACAGCAATATTTTGTAGAAGTAATCTAATTTGGTGCTCATGTCGTTTTATGTTTGCATATCTGCAGATAGCTCCAATTTATTTAACATCGTGCATGAAGCAAGGAATGGGCTTGCTAGAGAATTTATTGTACAGGCAATCTGTTCAACACAACATGTTGCTTAAGGTAACTGTTTTTATTTTCAATTAAAAAATCACATCCATATGATCCTTAGTACTCTTTTAATATGCTTGTGAGTGACAGACAAATCATTCCTACTCATGCAGAACATCGAGATATGCCGCTTATATGAGCTTGATCATATCAGTTCAAATATCATGAAGGTAACTTACATTCTTGATTAGGTTAACTATTGCAAATACTATGGGTAGAAAGCTTGGAGATTAAAATCTTCACCATCTTTTAATAATGTAGTTCCATAGAATTGAATATGCTTGTTTAATATATAGGTTGCTGGAGTCTATCACTGGAAGCATGGTCGTAAAGGTGCTGGAGTATTTTGGCTTCAACAATCCCAAGACACAAACTGTCTTGACAGGATTGCACAACAGTTATTTGATTCAGTTGGAAAGTCAATCTCGGACGAAAGCTTCAAAGTACTCCTCATACTGCTACAATAAAAACTTGTGCAGAAGTTTTATTATTTATTAGTTCATATGTGGATATGATTTTTTTTTAAATAATGATTTCAATCTCTCACTTCGACAATCCATATGTTTTACAGCAATGGGAAGGCTTAATTGAATTATTGGGATCTGAATCTAAGCCTGCTGGAGGTCTTGAGTTTTTACACAAGTATGAACATCCTTTGCTGTCACTTTTATCTTATTTTCACACCTTCATCTATTTACTTATAATTTTCTTAGTTCTAACAATTGTCTTTTATTGCATTCAGGTATAGAGATTTCAAAAAATCCCTTCAGATGGTATATAGTGGAAAATCGACTGATGCTGCTAGACAAGCTGTAGGCTCCCTCATACTGGTATTAATTTATATGTGCAAATTTCTACGATTATTTTGTCCCCAATAAAACAGTAAGCTGATTGTACAAAATAGTCATGTTATTTACTAGTATTTCTTCTATGCTGAATTCAACTAAATAATATATCATGCACAAAACAAGTACAACCAAAGACACTAGAGGCATAACAGGGATTGTCCAAAACAGAAGATGGCATTCAGTTTATTAAATATAAATCGATCAAGATGAACAACATAATCCTAAAACTTCAAAGGTGCATTGGCATTCAGTAAGAGAATATGAGCAATGCCAACAATATGTCTTTTTCCTTTTGGCTATACAATTTTGTTGGAGTGTAGGGGGACAACTAGATTGATGTATAATGGCGTGAATAGTCATGAACAAATTGAAACAGTCAAAAAATACTCGAGCTCTGTTACTGTGCAAGATGCGTGTTGTTTTTCCAAATTTAGTTGTAATTACTGAGCAAAACTTTGGGAAGATATTGAATAGCTTGTAATGTTTTATTGAAAATATAAGCGCATTGTAAGAAATCGTCAGTAAAGGTAACATGTTGCTTATAAGTTGTACCCTAAGATAGAAATAACATGATTATGTCTTCAAATATTAGAACGAATGGTTTTAAAAAGAGACATATTGATTATTAATATGGCTGGGAAAATAGAGTTTAACATGTTTCCATTGCTGGTCTGACTGACTTTCTGAAGACTCCATCTGTGAGAGATGAGGTATTATTTTATTCAATATATGTAATCTCGGATGATCATGATCGTGATGTAGTAGTAGAGCAGGGGTCTTGGGTTGCATTACATATACGATGTCTTGACTACACACTAAGGAATGAGATTTACAAGACCGGGTGGAAGTAAATTGCTGAAGGTAGTAGAGGTCATATGATTTAGTTACGGCTCCGAGGTGTCAGAAGTAAAGGTTATGGCACACTTTAAGTGCGAGACAGTTTTCTTACAGAAATTAGTTTATAGGGGCAACAGTTACCAATTGAACAAAATTAAATGGTAGTGAGAAAAGTGGTGAAGCTTGACACTTGGGGTTCATATGAAAGTTAAAGAGTTGACCGTTTAGTCGGAAAAACAACAAAAATTAGAGAGAAAACAAAAGTACCCTTTTATAAAAAATAAAAAATTAAAGAGAGAAAACACATAAAAAAAGTATTACATTTCAAATATCATGGATATTTGAAATGAAAAATAAAAGTACCCTTGAAAAGATATCTCTTTTCATGAAAAAAAGTATTGCATATAAAGAAGATATCTCTTCCTCTTTTTATGTGTTTTCTCTCTCTAATTTTTTATTTTTCATCAAGGGTACTTTTGTTTTCTCTCTCTCAAATATCATGGATTATGAATGCTATGCAGCAATAATATTCTATTGTTTCCCGCATATATTTCTTTATACCTTCATCTCTAATGTTGTACTCCATTAATGCAGACCTAGAAATAGAAGAATTCCATTAATGAAGTTCTAGTTTTTTCCTGTATTTCGATTCAGTTGTTAGTCAGCTTTCTATTTTGAAAGTAA
>Ga0315913_1005399_pt1 | contig 15512 bp, 10 predicted proteins | sample MpolsnodulesMG_FD_207736 | JGI IMG/M metagenome (GOLD analysis project Ga0315913, IMG submission 207736) | Medicago polymorpha root nodule microbial communities from Los Angeles, California, United States - small nodules | ecosystem: Host-associated > Plants > Roots > Nodule | place: USA... | reverse complement strand
GATTTAAAATAGAAGGGGTAAAATTTCAAGTTTTAAAATAGGGGGGCAAAATCTAAGTTCAATCAAAATAGGGGGGTAAAACTACACTTAAGCCATTTTTTAAAAATCAAAAGTTGAAGATAAAAGTAATTCAAATTTGGACATAAAAAGTTCTTTTCCATAACAGTTTTTTGGACAAAAATAAACGATATTCATTCATTCAAATTGATAGAGTACATCGATGCAATACAAATTCAAATTCCCTAAAAACAAAAAGGATGAATCTGTGAACAAACTCACAACATCCATGTTAATAGCATAAAACAGCAAAATACCTATGCCTACAAATATGACTATATTCAAGTCTCCGGATCTGCAACATTAACGACGTCAAAGTCATTATTATTGATCGGATCTACACTTGCTTAAAGCTAATTTTTCAACTTGAATCAAATAAACACCGCACTAAGACGAGAAATCAAAAACACACCGAACAAAGACGGGAAATCAAAAACACACAGAGTCGTGCAGAGACGATGAAATTGCAAAAACAAAAAAAGAAGACAGAAAATATGTGAAATCATTCAATTAGGATAGAAGGAACTAAGAGGGGCGATTTTTGGGTCAAAATTGACATTAAATCACTCCTCTGACAAAAGAAGAAGATGAAAGGGGTGACAGATAGGGTTTGAAAAAGAGAGAAGAGAGAAAGAAAGTCAATAAGGATGAGATATCAGTAATTGAAAGAGACTATTATTCTTTTCCATAACAGTTATTGATCAGTTGGAAGTTTTCGGCTATGGTATAGTTGATTAGTGAGAAGCAGTTAAAACTAGTGAGTTACATAATTCCTTCTTAGCTACCTCTTCTTGCTCAAAATATTTATTCCCTCTATGTTCACATTCTTTAGTTTCTTGTAAAATACTAAAGATTGTTGAAAATCAAAATTTATTCTTGTTGTTCTTGTGGCCGAAAGAGGGTGGCGGTGGTGACGGCATAGTGATAGATGAAGGCGGTACTAGTAGTGATTCTACATTGCCATTTCGTAATTTCTTATTTTGGTCTCATGTAATCAATTTGAATGCTTGCGAGGTATGTATAAATTAACCAATCTTCACATTTCAGATGCAACTTTATACTTCATTAATGCACTGTTACTATATGGTTATAGAATGAATTATTTATTTTGCAGGATTTGGTGGACGCTATATGCAAACTATCTAAGGAATCTCATCTTTGTCGATCTGCTTGCATAATTTCTAGGACCCGTTCTGTATCAAAGGTTGTTCTTTTTGCTCCAAACGGGTACTTACACACGCCAAGTAATCAAAGGTCCAAATCTGATCAATTTTGCATGTTATATTTATAATATAGTACAGTGTCACACCCTAATTTTTGACCTAAGACCCTACAATTATACACCCTCTGATTCAGAATATTATCTGACTTTTCAGAGAAAAATTCGGCAGAGAGGTACTTTAAAATACCTCATTATTTGTTCGATTTCGGGACCTTTTTTTTTTTTTTTTATCTTTAGTTTTTTATTTTAGTTAATTTCCATCTTTTATTTTTATTTTTATTTTTATCCTTTTGTTTTATTTTAGGTTATTTTATTTTACCTTTTTTTATTATTTTATTTTCTTTAGAATATGTCCAAAAATAAAATGTCCAAGGTCCAAAATTTTCTAAGTCAAGTGTCAACTTTCACATTACTCTTTTAAAATTCACCATTAAACACCATTCAAATCACCATCAAAATCCATTAAACCATTTTTCCATTTTCATCAATCTCCTCACCTATAAATATAGTTCTCATTCCTCACTTATACACACACCAAAAGTTCTCTTGAGTTGTCAAAGAACTTTTCTCTCTTCTCCCTCATTTAACTTGTGTTGACGAGCTATTCTTTTCTTCTCCCTCTTTTTCTCTCCCTTCGGAAAAGTCCCTTCGAAATTTTGTCCCTTCGGTACTTTTGTCCCTTTGGTTGTCACTCTCTCTTAGTTTCTTTTATTTTCTTACTTTTAGCATTTTTTGCGTTTCATTTTATTTCTATTTATTATTATCATTTAGCATTTTAATTATCGTCATTTATTTTCCAGCAATTAGAATGTATCTAGGTTCAATGTAAACAATATAAATGAAAAAAGTGTGCGGGTGTGTCCTTTTATTTCTTTACCGCTTTATTTATGTCCAAAAATGCAAAGGTTAGATTAGGGATTTTGTGGTGATCCAACGTCACTACAAAAATCCATGCACTTTTACAAAAATCCATGCACTTTTATTTTTATTGCTCCGTTAGTTTAATTATCATTTATTATTTCAAAACAACAAAAACATTCAAATAACAAAAATCACAAAAAAAATATTTTCATAATAAACCTTGATTTTCAATCAAGTGATCCCATTTTTATTTTATTTTCTTAATTAAATGTTAATCAATTTAATTATATCTTGAGTCTATTTTCTTTTAATATTAAAAAACACAAACCAATTCTTATTTGCCACTTTGGCTTTTTCTTCTTTAGAACTTTATTTGAAAAACTAATAAAAAATACAAATACAAATCAAACGTCAATTTCTACCCCGAAATACGAGGTTTTGATCCCTCACGGGTACGTAGGCAAAGGACATTCGTCCTTCCAAATCAATAAAAAAAATGTAAATTAAAATCTTCCTTTTCTTTTAATTAATCACTACTTCTTTAAATTCAATTTTTAAAACACGCAAGTTTATAGCACAAAAGTTAAAATAAAATCAAGAGGTTCTCGTAGAGTACTACGAATATTTAGGGTGATAATACCTTCCCTAAATATAACCAACTCCCAACCTCTAAAAATATGGTATTTGAACCTTTTTCCACTTTCTTTTGAAAAAATTAAAAGCTCAGTCCTGAAATCAAAACAGTAAGTATATGCTAATTAAATAGCTTGACTTCCAAAAAATGACGCGACATATAGTATAAGTAATGCTCTAAATGTTTCTCTCATATCTTATAATTTGTGTGAGCGCGTATTTATTAGTTTATCTGGATCACGTTAAACAAATGTATGATAGGGGATAAATTGAATTCTGTATCATGCTTTGTACAAAGCTGCTCTTATCCAGATACAGCAAGAACATTGCTCGGTCAAAATGAGCTGTCCAAGGGATACAGTAATTATGACAATATTACAATCATATAATTACAAATGAATGCTGTTAATTATATTAAATGTTGACTTCTGACTAACTCCTTTAAAACATGTCTCATTGGTGAAGATGGTCATCATCATCATCGTAAAATTGTAATTTGTTACGTTATGTTGGCTGATGATATGGGAAGGACTTCTGGAAATACCCCTGTGAATTCCCTCACAGCGGCCTGTTTCGTTGAAGTAAGCAAATCATATTTAATTTATGGAATGAGTAGTGCTATTAACAATATTCACTTTACTATTCACTTTATTTTCAAAATGATAGAACTTACATAAATTTCAATCAGTAATAAGTGGTGTTAGAAAGAGTGTTAGAGAAAGCCGCACTCATTTGTTTTATTAAAATGAGTAACATTGATTTAACAATATTTATCTCTTTGTGAATCAGATTATTGTGGCCACTTTCAAGAAAAAAAATCGATGAGGAACCGAAGAAAAAGAAGAAATCAGCTGCAGGATCTTATGATGCCACTACTGCTGTTTCAAATGGTAATTCATATTCGGAAAAGGTTATCAAATGGTAATTCATTTAGTTATTAAAAAGAAGAAGGTTCTCGAATGTTAGTAGAAGGACAAACAAGTCACATTTCACGAACACTTGGAAATTTGCCAACAACTCCACCAGCCCCAGATGGAAACATGAATCCCATCAATAGGAATAGGAACCTTTCTTATGTGAGCATGCATATTAGAATTCCATCCAATTTCAATTTCAATTGATTTGCTGTTGTCTATCACACCATGGCTTTCAAGATCTGGCTCCACTCATATCTGACAAGCTTCTAAGCCTTTAGAGGGAAATGTTTCAGTCCTGAAATTTATGTCCAAATGTATCACCGCAAAATAGTTGTTTATCTCATTAATTGTTGTTTTTGAGGATTCAGTCTACTTCTCTTGATCAGATCTTGGCTCAACGAATTCCTTTTTAGCATTTATTCCCTCTTGGTTGAATCCAATTCTACCTTGTATGTCCTCTTCATCATCAATAATAATAAGTTCCTTCTTGAGAGTAGGCCTACTGTTAGGACAAAACTTATTATTATTGACGATGATGACAAGGCCATATATATAAGGTAGAATTGGATTCAACCAAGAGGGAATAAATGCTAACAAGGAATACGTTGAACCAAAAGATGATCAAGAGAAGCAAACCGAGTCCTCAAATACCACAGTTAATGAGATAAACAACAATGTGGCGGTTGATATATTTGGACAGAATTTCAGGACTGAAAAAATTTCCCTCTAAAGTTTTAGAAGCTTGTCAGATATGAGAGGAGCCAGTTCTTGAAAGCCATAGTGTGATAGACCACAGCAAATCAATTGAAATTGAAATTGGATTGAATTCAGTGTCTAATTTTCAATAAAACTGAAAAGTTCTTGATTATTTTTGTGGAAATGCTTCCAAAAGGCATAAATGTTTCCTTTTCTTTTAGTTGTTTTTAGGAAGGATAATTAGGAATTTGATTCCCATGCCATACTGCATTTTTATATCATCTATTAATTAATTCTTTGTAGAATAGAAAGAGATGATGATATGTTTCAGGTTTTACTTTAGCAGAAGGGAATGTGTATTAATTATGATATTTCCGTTTTGAATAATTCTGAGACATTAGCAGTAGATATGAAACTTGTAACATTGTGATATTGGCAATGAAAATCTCATGGTTTTTCTTACAAATATTTCATAAATTCTGTTGTTAGTATATGTATCATTAAAATACATAGAAGTGGAAGTTGAGCTTAAAAATCTGACATATACCACAGTTTAATCAAAAACTCTGTAGCATCGACACTTTGAACGATGCATGTCCAGTGTCTGACATGTTTGGTCATATTTGATTTATATCATTTTCTCAAATTATTACCAGTGTAATGTGTCTGTGTCTTGTCTAATGTCTGTGTATGTGTCGGTGCTTCATAGCTAGATAATTCATGAAACACAATGTACATGAAGGAGATTTTCGGGGGATCCTAAGTAAGGTAAAACAAAAATGATTTTGAATGTGAAATTAAAATATGAAAAACCTAATATCAAAATTACATTGCGCAAACTAAACGCACTGCTCCTATCGGTATAGCATTTTTTATAAAATAATATTTAGCTAAAAAGATGTATGTATACCTATTAAAAATGAAATTTTTTAGATTTTGGGGAGGTTATGGTCTCCCTATGTCCCTACCTAATTCCGCCCTTGGTGATGATTGAGAGCATTAACGGTTTGTTGATTGGAGGTAATGATAGTGTCTTGGAAACACTATATAACACCGACACTTTTGATCAAAGATATAATTTATGTTCGGCATTGGCACGATACTAACACATGTGATTATATTCTATTTTGTCATTTTCTTAAATTATTATCGATGGCTTGTCGGGGGTACTTCATCTATGAAGCACTGACACCAGTGGCAGAGCCATGATTATTATAAAGTCTGGAGAAAAAAAAATTGCAACACATTTATTGTGGTTTACATAAGAAATTGCAAGCAAATAATCAAAAAATCAAAGCCTCTGACTGACACAAGCATTGACATTGATATGTAAACGCCGGTATGAATTAAAAATATATTAAAAGATTATTTTGACTAACAAATTGCATAATCAAATATTATTTTAAAATTTTGATACATTAAAAGACTATTATAGTTACTTGTTACATATTCGAAGGCCAAAATAACTACCCAATTTTTCTATCGACATGTCCCAATGTAGAAATTGTGAGTTGATACTTGCAAAACACTTCAACTTATAAGTCAAGTCTTATAGGTGAACAACCCCTATATGCAGAATGGTCATAGCTTCGTAAGACGAGGGTTCATTATCCTATTAATAATAGGATAAGATTTTCTTTTGATAATAGGAGAAGATTCTAAACGGAAAAATCTTAATAGTTTAATAGGGCTGGCCCAAGGCATGGGTCGGAGGTGCGACGGCTTAGGGCATATGCCAGTAGGTGGGTCAATTTTTTTTTATGGACAAACGTATATATAGAAATACTTGGTTTAAAGAAGATATATATATAGCAATAAGCACAATGAGGGTCCAAATATTTTATCAGGTTTGAACCCAACAGTCATTTCACCCTTTTTTTTACAACCCAATATCATTTTATTTTTACACTTCCAACCCAACACTACTAAAAAAACAAAAATTAGTGAGGGATATTTAATGAGGGAAAATGTGAAATCCTTCTCTAATTCTGTCACTAAATTTTGCGACCAAGGAATTTGTGAGGAATTTCATTTTTTCTCACTAATTTCCCTCACTAATTTTGCTTTTTCTAGTAGTGCAAGGTTTTCATTTTCACCCCCAACAGTTCATCAGCCAAAACTTTAAACTTATAAGTAAAACGTAAATTGCAGAAGTAACACCTAAAACACAAACTATTTATTACTTCTCAGATACCAATTTTTTTTTTTATTTTGAAGATGCCTTTTGGTGTTTCAGATTGAGGCTAACCTGAATTTGTACTTAGGTTTCATAATAAAATATGACTTTCATCATGAAAGTTTAATATTTGCGATGTCGAATTTTGTCTTGTGTGATTTTTGAAAAGTAACATATCATATTCTATTGAGAGATGATAAAAGGTTTCATGTTACTGAATATGACATAAGTGTGTTTGATACAGTTATAGATTTATGGTGGCGAATGATAATGAAGCTCTTTAAGAAATTTTAGAGGTAGTAAATCAATTGAATTATCAAATCTCTCTCGGTATGTTTATTATCGTTTTATTAAGCTTTGTTTTCCTTCCCAAATACCAAATTTGTTTTTTATTTTGAGGATTCCTTTTGGTGTTTCAGATTGAGGCTAACCTAAATTTGTATTTAGATTTCATAATAAAATATGACTTTCATCATGAAAGTTTAATGTTTGGGATGTCAAATTTTGTCTTGTGTGATTTTTGATAAGTAACATATCATATTCTATTGACAACTGATAAAATGTTTTCATGTTACAGGGTATGACCGAAGTGTTTTTGATACAAATATAGATTTATGGTGGCGAATGATAATGAAGCTCTTTGAGAAATTTTAGAGGTAGTAAATCAATTGAATTATCAAATCTGATAATGAAACTTATATAAAGCTCGATATGTTTATTATTGTTTTATTAAGCTTTGTTTTACTTCCCAAATACCAAATTTGTTTTTTATTTTGATGATGTCTTTTGGTGTTTCAGATTGAGGTTAACCTGAATTTGTATTTAGATTTCATAATAAAACATGACTTTCATCATGAAAGTTTAATGTGTGTGACATCAAATTTTGTCTTGTGTGATTTTTGATATCATATTCTATTGACAGATGATAAAAGGTTTTCATGTTACTAGGTATGACAAAAGTGTGTTTGATACAATTATGGATTTATGGTGGCGAATGATAATGAAGCTCTTTGAGAAATTTTAGAGGTTGTAGATCAATTGAATTATCAAATTTGATAATGAAACGTATATAAAGCTAAGAATGTCTATTATCGTTTTATTAAGCTTTGTTTGGCTTGGTTCGGCATGCCCAATTATTATTTTTTGTTTTCTTATTATTTTTTGATAATATATAGGACGAGATGTATTTGACACAATATTTTGGTGTGTCAGCATAGTTAGGATTTCAAAACATCGTATTATGATGATTGCCATGTTTAATGCATATTTCATTCGCTGTTTATAAAAAAAAAAAACTATTATATTAAGGGCTCTTTCTCAAATTGGCCTAAGGCCCGTAAAATGCTATGAACGGGCCAGTAGTTTAATGGAAACACGAGTTGCGTAACATCGCGGTAATTATATATATATATATATATATATATATATATATATATATAGAGAGAGAGAGAGAGAGAGAGAGGAGGGATCAAATTACACCGCTTAAAAGTTACACCGCTCAATATCGTTTTACTCGATGCATATTTTTCAAATTCGACCATTGGATTGTAAGTTTATATCACATAGATCATTCACGTAATTTTTTACGAAAATCTAAAATCATTTGATATGTTATTGAGATACAACAAGTTTAACGGTGTTATATAAAAATGCATAAACTATTAATCTTGATGTATCTCAATAACATATGAAACGGGTTTAGATATTCGTAAAAATTTATGTGAATGATCTATGTGATATAAACTTACAATCCAACGGTTAAATTTGAAAAATATACATCAGGTAAAATGATATTGAGCGGTGTAACATTGATGTAACTTTGATATAATTACATTGATAATATTGTGAAATGTTTAAAGATAGTAAATGAAAATTATCAGTATTAATATAATAATTTTATTAATGTAATATTTACTTGGTATTCACACATGCGGTGATTATCTATACTATATATAAACAAAATAACTCCTTTCAGCATTTTTAGGCTGACTTTTTCTCTTTCAAAAAATGTCCTTAATTTTCAATATAAATAACGCATGTAACAAATAGATAAAAAAAAATTAAAATATCAAAATAAAAGTCTAACAAACAAAAATATACACTTTTTTCCTTTATCATTTAAAAAGTGTAACAAATTGGATGAGTGTATCTATACTTAATATTTCATTATCCCAATTATAACCTTAAACAACAATTTTTCTATAATAAAGATTGTTGTTGGTGTCATTAAAAAAAATAAGAATTTAGATTATATATTTTTTGTTATATTGTTGGTTTCATTGAAATAGATAATCAAGGTTAGTTTGATTTGTTATAATTTGAAAGCAAAAAATATTTATATTTTTACTTTTAATCAAAATTAAAATTTCATCAAAAAACACCATTCATAATTTTCAAACGTTAGCGCAATGAAAAGAGTGGAAAGACGGACAAGTGAATGCCCGTCTTTTCGCTAGTATATATAAAAATAATTACATTGATAATATTGTGAAATGTTTAAAGATAGTAAATGAAAATTATCAGTATTAATGTAATATTTATATATATATAAAAATAATTATATGCAAAAATCCATTAAATTTTTGCACCATGCCCTTTCCAGATTTTATTGCATATATTTATGAAAGAAATTTTTTATGTACAAATATGAGAAAGTCGATATGATAAAATTTTGAAAACTCGTGACCATTTTTCAAAATATCAACCTTAATATATTGTTTCTATTAAATGTTTTGTTTTTTTATATGCAAAACATCATTATATATTCCCATCCGGCTCATTGCAAATTTTATGTGTGTATATCTACAAAGACAAATTTTTATGTACCAATATAAGAAGGTCGATATGATAAAAATTTGAAAACTGATGATTATTTTCAAAATATCAACATTAATGCAGTGTTTATATTAAATATTTTTTATTTTGTTTTATATGTGAATTAGTTAGATAAGAGATTAAAGATATAAGAAGAAATTGTTTTCCTATATCTATGACATTATAGAAAGGAGGAAAAACTATTTTCCTATATTTATTCCATAATAAATTGGCTTTTTTATTTGCAAAATGACTAATAGACTCATCAAATTAAGAAGATTATAAGTTTATCCGAGGTTAATAATAAAATTTTGTTGGAGATTGATATTCTCATAGTAGTGGATGCACTAATATTACACGTTCTGACAAGATATAAATATAAAATATAAATCCTACAATAATATGTATTTTTTTATTAAAAGTTTTATATGACTTTTTTTTAAACAAAGGAAGATTGCAATACAACAATCCCCTAAAATATATTAAAACAAAGGGAAAACCAAAAAGAAGAGGAGGGACATAAAGTCAAAACCCTCAATACATATTAGTGAACCTGAACTACGAAATATCTAATCTATTTCTATTGTGATCTTCCCTAATTTGAAAAGGTAATTCATTTCACCAGATGAAATCAGACTGAACTAAGCCAAGATTCACAAGTTTGCCTGTAGAATGATTCTCTTATCTGAATATATGAGTTACAATAAAAGTCATAGAAGCACATAATAATTTACAGTTCTCCCATCTATTTAATAAATGCCAAGGAATTATCTTGAGAGTTTTGAAAGCCAAAGTAAGAAGCAAAGAGTCTGTTTGTAGGCACAAAGGATGCCAATCTTTCTGATAGGAAGTCTCAATAGCAATCATTGCAACAGTAATTTCAGCTTCAAGAGCATTTGATATACCCATATGAAGAGCAAAAGCACCTAAAAAACTTGCATTTGAATTTCTAAAAATTCCAGCAAAGCAGATATACTGGGGTTTCCTGAGAAGCACCATCACGATTAATAGATGTTTTTGGATTATCATTCAAATTTGAGAATCTTTTCTGATTTCTGTAATACCATATCACGTTAAAACAATTTGTTATAACAGCTAAAATGGTGAACTTACACTGAGGTGACCAGTTTCTGTTGCACAAATCAAAAATTTCTTGCACTGAGGCTCTATTGCTAGTTATATATGACTGTACTATGAGGTAAAATATAGTATAACTCTTTAAATTTGTTGAATATTTTATAACTCAACAAAGACTATATTAATTGCCCTTAGATATTTATCAAATTTAATGCATACACCAAAACAAATTTTAATACTTTTAAAATATTCTCTTATTTTAATATAAATTAATATTAAACATAATAATACCACTCTATTTTAATACATGTTCAACCATGTAACAAAAAAATATGTATGTTCAAACATTGAACTATATAAATTATTATAATTGGTAAAATTCATGAATAAAAATGTTTTATGTATTATTATAATAAACTTGTTCAACGTAGGATATATAATAACTTTTGTCAAAAAGAAACACGCAGGGATAATAATATAGTTAATCTATAATTTATGAATTTTTTATAACTAAAAAAGGACTAATCTAAGAGAACTTAGATGCGATGATACTCATTTCTTTTAGTTTAACCAATGTCTCGAGTTTGAACACAAACTTGGATATGCAACAATATTAAAAATGTTGTCACCCATTTGGATCCATAATCGTCGAAGGATTAATCTTTGCTGATTGAACAAAAATACCAATTTTTTTAAAAATTGCCTTTAATCTATAAAAAAAAATATAGTCTTTCTCACACAAAATATTATCCTTTTCTCCAACTATTTTCCTCATTTTCTTGTTTTATATAAAAATTAAACTCTCCAACTTCCCATGTTCCTTGTTTGCTTCTTCTTGCACTACTCTTCTAAATTCTTATTGGCCTATCTTCCTTCATTAGCACTGATGGAGAATTATGCAAAGTAAACATCATCGATGAAGACACTAAAGGAATTGTAAGTGTTCTTCTCTCTTCCTTGCGTTTTCCAACAATGTAAACAAACTTCTTGAATACATTGTTGGAAAATGCAAGAAATAGAGAATAGCACTCATAATCCCTGTAATGCCTCGATCGATGATTTTTTCTTGGAGTAAACCTCCATCGATGCTAATGAAGAAAGAGAGATCAATGAGAATTGAGAAAAGTGGTGCAAGAAAAAAGGGAACAAGAAACAGGGGAAAGTTGGAGAGTATTTTTTATGTAAAACAAGAAAATGAGGAAAATTGTTGGAGAAAAGGATATATTTTGTGTGAGAAAATGTTTTTTTTTTTAATAGATTGAAGGCTACTTTGTTTAAAACCTAGTATTTTTTTTTCAAACGGCAAAGATTAATCCTTCGACTACTATGGATCTAAATGGGTAACAAGAGTTTTAATATTGTTACATGTTCAAGCTTAGGTTCAAACTACATACCATGGTTAAATAAAAAGAGACTTGTGTCATCTCATTTAAGCGCTTTTAATTAGACTATTATTTTTTTTAATTATAAAAAAATCTTAAATCATAGATGAACTATATTATTATCCTTCCGTTTTTCTGACAATAATTATTATCCTGCGTTGGACAAGTTTATTATAATACATTCTTAAAATATTTTTATTCATGAATTCGAGTAAGTATGATCATTTTTTTTTGGGAAGTATAATCATTTATATAGTTCAATGTTTGAACATGTATTTTTTTTGTTACATGTTTGAATATGTATTTTAATGGGGAGATATGATTATGGTTAATACTAATTATATTAAGATAAGAGAATATTTTAAAATTATAAAAAAAAATTATTTAATTGTATTTTAAATTTGATAAATAAGGGTAATTAATATAGTCTTTTTTGAGTTATACAATATTCAATAAGTTTAAAGAGATATATTATATTTTACCTAATTTCACAATAATATAAAAACTTTTAATGAAAAAATACATATTATTGTAGGATTTTATATTTTATACTGATTTTTTGTTATAACTCTTAATAATAACTCATCTGTATAAAAAATGTTTTTAAGTATTCCTTTAGCCCTTAATGTTTATGATACCTGGTCACCTATGATTCAACTATTCTTTAGTTTTTGGATTATAATAAAAAAAAAAAATAAGAACATGACTTAAATTTATCTTATATGTCAATCAACATCATTTATAATATTGACTTTGAAGAAAAAAATTAATTCCATATTTTCACCTCTCCCATGGTAAGAATCATGTGTTATCTCTTACTATTCGATTTGTTGTTTCCAACTCCCAAGCATGTTTTTTTTACATCATTGTTGGTTTGTGAATTAAGTGATTGTATGAGTGGGTATAGTTTAGATCAGTTTTAAGATAAAAATCATCCGATTAAAAATAAAAATCATGCGAGGATCTGTTCGATTTGAATAACACAATAAAAGAAATTATTTGATCTGATCCAATTGAATGCAGATTTATTTGGATCATTTTTTGTATAATCAAAATACAATTGTAAATATTTTTTTATTAATGTTAATATTACATATTTTGGTTGGCCTGGTGGTTTTGGATTGGCCTACTCTCAAGATCTCATGTTTGAATCCCCCTAGTGCAAATTTTGGTGAAAAAGTCCACACAGATATGTGTGTTAGGTTTAAATAATCCCCCGCAGGTGAACAATGAGATTGAACCCCTCTGATTTGTTCGTCCTTGGACCGGATATCGAGTTTTAAAAATAAATAATATTAATAGTACACAAACACGGTGAAATATTAGGTTTGATAGAGAATAATATATAAAATATATTATAATTTAATATTTGTATATTACAAAATGAAAATGATTGATTATATTTGAAATATATGAAGTAATAAAAATATAGATAGATGGAAGAAACTTACGCATATCACGTGCGGTTTCTTCTTTGAAGCAGTTGTTGTTGCTCGAGATGCACCAAGACTGTTAAAAGAGAGAGATAAAAATCATCCAATTTAAAATATAAATCATGTGAGATTCTGTTTGGTTTGAAGAACAATTTAAAAGAAATTATTTGACCTAATCTAATCGAATGCAAAATTATTTGGATCAGTTTTTGTATATACAAAATACATTTGTAAATCATTTTTTATTAATATTAATATTACACATTTGGGTTGGCCTAGTGGTTTTGGATTGACCTATTCCTAAGATTTTATGTTTGAATCCCCCTGATGCCAATTCTGGTGGGAAAAGTCCACACATATCTATGTGATGGTTTCGAATGATCCCTGCAAGTGAAAAATGAGATTAAACCCCTCTAATTAGTCTGTCCTTGGTCCGAATATCATGTTTTAAAAATAGATAATATTAATATTACACAAACACTGTGAAATATTAGGTTTGATAGAAAATAATATATAAAATGATTGATTATGATTTATGATAGAAAATAATATAGAATTTAATATTTGTATACTACATAATGAAAATGATTGATTATGTTGGAAATATATGAAATAGTAAAAATATAGATAGATGGAAGAAACTTACATAGATCGTGTTAATTGGCGGTTGTCTCTTTGAACATATTACATCATTCATTGAAGCCATTGGTGTTGCTCGAGATACACCAAGTTGAGTGTGCCTAGTATGATCCTGACAAGAGTATTCGCACGACGAGTCACGACTATTATTACTGAGCATGTTGTTTTTATATGTCGCATTTTTTCACTTGTCTCTTTTAAGCAGGTTCGTCTGTATTTAATATACATAAAAATTATGGTAAATTTAAAACTATATTAAAATTATTATAAATTTAATACATTTTTTAAATTTTAGGGGTAGGGGGTATTAACCAAGGCACTTATGCTTTTGGTTCAAAACTATTTTCAAATCCATCTTAAGACTGACGGTCAATTCAAACCTTCTAGAAGGACTCACTTAAGGGATAATTCAGGAAAACATTAAATAGGTAATTGTATTAAATATTTTATAAATTAAATCATACTTTATAATAATACTATTTTTTTTAATCATTGTAATAGTGTTATTCAATGTATCAAAGAAAAATACAGTAATAGTTTGAGGTATTTTTTGAAAAGGATAAATATATCATTCAAGTTTATCTAATGATTTTATGGTGTTATTTGTGTGGGAAAAATGAATTCTATAAGTTTTTAAAAAACCTAATAATTTAATTCTACCATAATTTTATTTTTATTAATAAGTTTTAACGTAAAATTTAAAATCTTTTAACTTCAAAGAAATACATTTTTTTTCACAAAAACTTTATAGAAATACATAAAGTTTGGCAAGGAAATGGCTCAAATCGCCTGCAAGACTCGAGAAACAATCAGATTGGACGACATAAAGCTACGGTCCTAGTAACTCGAGGAACCTATGAGACCCCAATTAGCTGGATGGCATTAAGCCACGATACTGGAAACTTCGGAAGCCTTGCAAGGATACTTCCAAAGTCTGCCAAGGCCTTTAAACGCCCAAAGGCATAATATCATACAATGTCTCCAACTTCTAAGGCGGACTTCAAAAGAGAGAGCTTCTAACAAGCTATAGTCTGTCTCCCATGGCCTATAGCTTGGGGGGCTACTGTTCCAGATTGGCCTAAAGCCCAATATGGATCCTCTTGGATCTAACCCAAGTTCATTAAGCAGGCAAACCCATACCATGGACATGCCCTAAAATGCACCAGATAACAGTATGTGACGAGGGTTGGGAGTTACCCATGCCCACCAAGGCCGAGCATAACTCACCCAAAGCCGAGAGTTACCCACGTTCGTACCTGCAGGCACGATTGTCATGATAAGGTTTGCTAGCCAAGCCCTACCTAACCACTATTTATAGCCATGTCTTAGAATTAGGTCAGGTATGGCATTTCTTACCCTAAATTATGACTGCATCTCTTGGACGCGCCATTGACTTAGGCGTTGGAGAAAATGCAAGTACACAACTCCTCTTTGTTTCATCGAGGATTGACGAACAACTTCACCAAAGTCATCACCTCACCTCAACTCAACTGAATCAGGTAAACAACGGATAGTCCGGTGGTTAAGTCCTAGCAAACGATGGATCTAAGCAGCTCAACTATCCTTTTCGATCCAACTCGATCATACATACATACATACATATAT
>Ga0315913_1005395_pt1 | contig 15514 bp, 8 predicted proteins | sample MpolsnodulesMG_FD_207736 | JGI IMG/M metagenome (GOLD analysis project Ga0315913, IMG submission 207736) | Medicago polymorpha root nodule microbial communities from Los Angeles, California, United States - small nodules | ecosystem: Host-associated > Plants > Roots > Nodule | place: USA... | reverse complement strand
TGGAACTTAACTTATTTAGAAAATCAGTTTTAAAACATTATTTTAATTTTTTTTGTTTTATTAAACTCAATATCATGTCGCGAAATGGACTAACTTATTCTAATATGAGTAACGTTTTGGACCAACTTGAAACTTTTAAAACGTAAGGGACCAACTTGAAACTTTCAAAACATAAGGGACCAAATTAAAAACTAAAATAAACATAAGGGATCAAACATGCAATTAAGTCTTAAATAAACTAGCGAACTAATATATCAATTAGATTAAACTCTCTTTTCATAATCAACATGAGTTTTTAGGGAATTTCACTATATATATTGTATCATATTTCAATTCTATTTTATAATAATACATTTAAATATGCAAAACAAGTACTAATAAGCTTAAATTACTAAAAAAAATTATCAAATTTTTATTTTAATTCAAAGTACAAAATTTAATATTATAATAAATAATCTCTTCAAAAAAAATAATAATATTATTTATATTTACCTAAATAGGCTGACCTAATAGGCATAAAAGACTTTTTGAATGACCTGACCTTTTAAGCTAAATAAGTTTTAAAAAAACCTAGACCTTATCTATTTAAGAAAAAAGTCTGGTTTAGTCTAGCCTGTCGTAGGCTAGACCGTAGGTATTTGTAAGTCGGCATGATTTATTCCTATCCTTAATTAATGACACATATAAGGTTATAACGCGTCTAGAGTGTATTGCATTTAGGTTAGATCAGATACGATACGAACCTTGCTCAATATCAGTATTATCACGGGTGAGTACCTCAGGAGCTATTCCAACAGGGGCAACACTCGTGGCTTTCATTTTAATACCTCTCGAGGAACTAATTGAGGATTGCTTTGCACGTTAAAATCGAATGTGAAGCCACAACACTCAGATTAACGTGAACTTGGGATCCAATAAGGAATACGAGTCAAGTAACCTATAAATACACTTGAGGTTCAGTACAGACAGTAATAATAATAACGTATTTAATTTTTTAACAATAGTAACGTATTATTTTATTTTTATTCTTTATTTTTTTTGAGGGAATTTTATTTTTATTCTTAAAATAACTTTCTACTAGAAATTTTCTAATGTGAAAACTGTCGCGGGAAAGTCCAAGTCAAAAAGTTTTGGATGTATAGAGTGGGAAACATGTTTATTGCAAAAAGTAAACAATGGAGGACCCATATATAATTCAAAATCAGAAAGATCATCCTGAATCTTCTGTTCAAATGATAGTTGAATAATATGCAAAGCTTTTGCATTATTCACCTTCTATGAAATTACAGTCTCTTGCAGTTGTACTTGAACATAGAGAAGTCTCTTGCAGTTGTGTTTGAGTATTGAGAAGTCTCTTGGAAAAATCCTTGAATAATTTGTAATCTAGAGTACTGATTATAGTGAAATCTCTTGGAAGTGCAAGGGGACTGGACTACTCCTGTACTGTGGGAGGAATCAGTATAAAATTACTCCGTGTCTACTTTCTCTCTGTCTTTTTATCTTTGTGTTATGTACTTAATACACTACATTCCGACTCTGAGTCAGAATCTGCATACCTCAGGTTATGACCAGGTTTTTAAACACTCAAAAAAAGAAACTATAAAAAGCCAACACAATTGAAAAAGAAGATTCTGACAGTGATTTAGGTGAAGTAGAAATGGCTTGGTTCATTAAAAGACTTCAACATCAAATTAGAACTAGGAACATCTCAAGCACGAGCGACAATTCAAATATCTCAAACAAGAAAAACTGCAAAAGGAAGTTTGATGAGAGCTTTATGACAACCCGTGAGGAGCTAAATGAAAGAGAAGCTTGCATTGATGAAGAAGAAGCAAACATGGGCTTGATGACTTCACTACCCTCTGACTCTGAATCAGACTCGAATGAAAAGTACAATGAATTCTCTTCTTCACAAAAGAGGAATTAATTAACTGTCAATGAACTCTCATTGAAATGTAACAAATCACAAGAGTATCAAAATTTAAAGGAGAAAGTTGATTCATTGGAAGCTAACAGAATTGTTGTGGAATTGCAATATGAACATCTATAGGTAAGAAATAATGCTCTTCAGTACCTGAATGGCATTGTGATGGAAGAAAACCTAACCTTGAGGAATTAGTTAGATCAACTTGAAGATAAAGTCAAAGTTCCAGTAAAAAGAAGAAGCATTCATTAGAAGAATTAGCAAAGTGATCCAGTTTCAGTTACACAATGGAAGAACTTAGCAATCATCTAGTTTCATGAGGAGTTGAAGCTAGGACTCTAAATAATCCATAAATTTAAGTTTATGAGTCACAGAATCTGAGCTAGTCAATATCTGAAACTAAAAAGGGTAAGGGTGCAATGGAACCAAAACCACATACTCTGAAAACTCATGTCCAAAGTCAAGCATGATTAGTTGTGGAAAGCAGTTCAGGTCATGCTCTAAATCCAAGACGCAAATGAATGCTAACTACTCCAAAACTTATAAAAAGGGTTTAAGAAGAAATTGGGTACGCAAGAGTGAGATTGTTTACTACCCAGAAGAAGACCACAGATCGAAACAATGGGTGCTCCTATTTTACAAAGGAAAAGTGGCGTATGTACCTAGTCCATAATCTGAAATGGGGAGATACTATGAATTCTAGAGAGAAACAGAAGAGACTGACTACTAATATGGTAAATCTTGTCTTTCCTTTCTAATTTCAGTTATTTATTATTCTGATAGATCCGAGCATGATGTACTTAGCCTAAATTTCAGACGTACTAGTTATATCTGAGCATAGCAGAATCTATTTGTAGTAAAATTTGTGGCCAAACCTAACAACATATTATGTTATGAATATCATAATAGATTAGGGCATGCACCATGCCCATTCTTCAACCAACAAAGGGAAGAGTAAAGTGCACGTCATTTGCTAACCAACCTTGATACATCATATCAAAGCTAGATAAAAATCTTCGAGGTACACAAAGCATAACAAGACAAATCAGATCAAGATGTCTTCAATGGATTGGATGAGATCTTATCTTTAGCCAACAAGGTATATATATGAGTGAAGAACAAAGTCTCAAAGTACTCAGAAGTTGTTTCAGTCAGAATCACTTATGGGAATGACTGATTAAAACCAACATCTGATGAACATCAGAATCACTTACGTGAGAAGGCCCTTCAACTATTCAGTTGACACATGGCTCACTAACTTGACAAATGGACCAAGAAGGTTTATCTGATGTGTACCTCAACTGTTGGGTAATAACCATAAGACAATGATGGTTTTTCCTTGAACGATGTGTCTTGCACTTCCCTTTGACATTAAAGCCTGTCTTTACTCGAAACGTGGCATATATTTTCAACACTATCCGATCCCATATTTTTTCAATCCTTTCCCATAATCAATCCTTCTCCAGAATAACCCTAAGATCCGGAAAAACTGAATGGAGTCTTCATCTCTTCAAATGGGTGGCAACGACAAAGAAATGCCTAAATTTGGAAATAAACTAAAGACGATGAATATTAGGGTAGGAAGAATTAACGGTGATGCCAGAAGACATTTTTTACTTATTTGGGCTTCAAGCAAATGGAATCGACCTAATAATCATAATAAATGATCATCAATGGCATCACTTCATCAATTTGTTGAACTGACCAATCTTCTCCAAACTAGTAAAAAACTTTTGGGTTAGAGAAGAAGTTTATGACATAGAAGTTGCAGAAGAGGAACTCAGAATTGAGCAAAGGGAAGTGATCCCAAAAATTCAAGGAAGAAAAGAAAGAAGCTTTGGCTAAAGGAGTTTTCTGAACCATAAATTCGATCATCTGTCTTAGGAGTAGACTTGATCATCACAAGAAGTTTGACTGCAAAGCTGAAAGATTCTAGGAAGTATTACAAAGACACCAACAATAAGACAACGTTTCTGGAAGCTGTGAAGAGGAATCTGTATGAGTTAGAAAAAGTATTCAAGGGAAAATCCAAAAGGTTGGATTAGAAGAAGAAGAAGAAGGAGAAAAATAAGAAGAATGAACGACGACCAAAAGTTACTAAATTAGGGTTTGATGTTGTTGTACTAGGCCAAGTGATGATGGATTTGTGCCTTTATTGTTAGCCAATTTTTTTTTTTTTATGGTGATACATTGGGCCTAAATTCATAGGGTTCAATTTAGTTTGGTTTACCGAAGGATTCAATACATCCACCCGAAGCGAACCAAACCGTTCTAAACAGCTCAACCCTTAACAACCTGTGAAACTGAAAGAGAAATGAAATGAGCTACTATAATGGTCTTCCAAGCATGGATGGAAGAAAAGAGAAATGAAATGAAAGAGGAAAGACCAAGCCATATATGGAAGAAACAAAACACTAGCAGTGTAATTAACCGATCAAGGCTAAATTTTGTAGGTCACTATGTTTTGAGCAATATGACTAATGTTTGTCTATAAATACATCGACTTGTGCAGTTTTTAGATGACACACAATCAATAAACAAACTTTTCATGCAACTTATCTCTTTATAGTTATACACAATCAATCAATCAAGGCGTATTCAAGCCTATCTAATATTGCAATTTTATATTTAAAAATAGGGAGAAGCTAACTAGTGTCTTAAAGCAAGTTAAGAGGTTAATGATAGAATCTTTTTCTTGAAACTTTTTATTTAATGTTTTAAAAGTATAATATTTTTCATTTCAATACAATAATTATTTCATAATTCCTTTTTGAGTTTTTCTATTCACACCCTATATATTTTTGGTTACGCCCAAATTTTCTAAAAAGTTTTTGATAATACCAAAATTGCCCTTTTACATAAATTCTTAGTGACCAGCGAGTTCCGAGTTCCATTTAATCCCCTAACTTTCCCAGCTAGGTATAGTGATTATACTTCTGAACCAATTATAAAACTGAACATCAACATTCAATTTTTTTTGAATGATTAAATTGTTTGGTGTATTTCAGATTTGGATAAAAACAAGGAAGTGGTATGATGAAATCAACAGGTGTTGCCTCTGATGGAATAGTTCACCAAGTACTTACTAGGAAATAGATTTTGGATATTTAGGAAAGAGTGAAGAAGACTTGTTGTGCCATGGTCAAAATCACTGTTCTGAAAGCAAATTTCTGATAGACATTTGATGCAATCCAATATTCAGTTTTGCTCTCCAAGATTTACATAACTGCATGTCCGAACTCGTGCACTCGAGCCCTGAATACGACGGAGCTTCACAAATAATGGCCAGAATAATTTAGCAGTGACAAATGACTAATATTGATTTTTGATTACACCTTCAAACCTTTTCTCCATCTCTCTTGTATACACAATGGCTGCATGTACTATTTCATAAGCCAACTCATATATCCCGTTGGACAAATAGCAATAATAGTATTATCATAAATACTAGCTAATGCATAGCCATAAAACAAAAGGAGACCGTTGGTTTTGTAACGTTAAGAAAAATAACCATAGAAATTAATAGGTTATATGGTTTTAAGAAGAGATTATTAATATTCATTGTCATTATATCCTACAATCTCTCACTGATGGCAATCAATGAAAAGAAAATATATTGATTTCTGGACAAGAAAGGTTTTTTCATGCTTAAGTGTTATGTCTTAAGGATTGAATTAACACGTAGTGAAGTGAGGCAACAACTTAAATATATAAAGTGAAATTACTCTTGAACTTAATAGAATTTAGATGAGACCCTCACAACACAACACACACTTTTACCTTTAAAATTGTGATAGCTCTGCGATAACTAATTCAGTCATAATTAAGACCTTTATCACCTTGGGTTGCTCATGAGTGCTCTAGAAAGATTGCCCAAGTCTTTCATAGAAGGTGGTCTAAACCTTCACACTCAAGTAGGTAAATTCATCAAGTGCGTCTCAAAAGCACCACCATAAAAGGCTATGAATTTATTAAAAACATAAAAAAAATGTTCAACCTCAAATTTAACAAGCGGCGAGTCCATCAAGCTCGTCTCATAAAAACCACCCAAGTATTAGGGCTATGAACTCATTTAAGAGCTAAAAGCTCAACCTCACATTAAGCACTACAACACGCCATAGAGATGAAAATTATAGTGCATATAGGAGTATCCATATTGCTTCGAATGACCACAAATTAGGTATCCACCATATTTTCCTCCACTCAAGGCTTTATATTCATCCCCCTCGACATATCCAAGATGTTGTAGAAGTGACTCAAAATTGGTTTTTGAAATTGCCAAAATCGAGCCCCGAATTGGCAAAATCGTTGGCCAATTTTGACAGTGTTTTTCAGCCTTTTTGGTACGGCATTTTTCGGCGGCAGAAGATCAAAAATTGGGGCCCGAATTTGCGAAACAGAAAATAAAACAGAATCATATTTTGGGCTGAGATTTGTTCCAGATTTTTTGAGGGATACTTTTACTATAAATATAAACCTTGTATGAGATGAAATCTTGAGAGAGAGAGGGGGCTAAAAGCAAGGGTTTAGGAACAAACAACAAACTAGAGTTTTAGAGAGATTTCTCTAAGCGGGAGGCACTAGGGTTGCTAGTGATTCACGTTGGAAAACACTGTTAGAATTGGGTATCTTGGTCACGGGAAGAGATTGAGACTTTGAGCAGAATTAGGTTTGAAGACTTATTCTTGTAACCCTTTGATATCTCTTTGTAAAGTTACTCATCATTATAGTGGATTAGAGGGCTGCTCTCTCCCCTAGACTAGGTCAATATTGGACCGATCTGGGTAAATAAATTTTGTGTGTTCTCTCTTTCTTTTCTCTCATTGTTTTCTACTTTTGCTTGTGTTTAAAATTGTTCCCACGTTGATATTGGTTTCTTGATTACTTTGCTCCACAAGTCAAGTATTTTATTGGTATGATTTTTTTAACGAATTCACAACAATTGACACTCACCGTGGGGCAAAGATCAACTGATAATCAAGTATCATGGGTTCGATGTGGGATATTGATAAATTTAACGGAGATAATGATTTTGGGATTTGGAAGGAATAGATTGAAGCAGTTTTAATACAACAAAATTGTGAGAAAGCTTTGAAGGATGAAGGTGCGTTCCCGGTCACCATGTCATAAGCCGATAAGACCGAGATGGTGGACAAGGCTAGGAGTACCATTTACTTGTGCCTTGGGGATAAAGTTTTGAGAGATGTAGCAAAGGAACCAACCGCGACATCGATGTGGTCAAAGTTGGAGTCTTTGTATATGTCAAAGGCTTTGGCTCATCAGCAATTCCTAAAGCAACAACTCTACTCATTTAAGATGGTGGAGTCAAAGGCCATCATGGAGCAACTTATGGAGTTCAACAAAATCCTAAATGACTTGAAGAATATTGACGTGCATCTTGAGGATGAAGATAAAGCTATACTCTTGTTGTGTTCCCTACCGAGATCTTTCAAATCTTTCAAAGATACCATGCTCTAAGGAAAAGAAGACATTGTTACCTTGTAAGAAGTTTAAGCGGTTTTGAGAATCATCTACTCATTTAAGATGGTGGAATCAAAGGCCATCATGGAGCAACTTATGGAGTTCAACAAAATCATTAATGACTTAGAGAATATTGAGGTGCATCTCAAGGATGAAGATAAAGCTATACTCTTGTTGTGTGTCCCACCGAGATCTTTTGAATCTTTCAAAGATACCATGCTCTATGGCAAAGAAGACACTGTTACCTTGTAAGAAGTTCAAGTGGCTTTGAGAACCTAGGAGTTGACTAAGTCCAAGGACTTGAGAACTGATGAAAACAGTGAAGGCCTAAGTGTTTCAAGAGGGAATGGTGGAGGTAGAGGTAACAGGGGAAAGAGTGGTAACAAGTCAAAGTTTAAATGCTTTAACTGTAACAAGATGGATCACTTCAAGAAGGATGGTCCGAAGAACAATGGTAACTCAACACAAATTGTCTCTGAGGGATATGAGGATGCAGGTGCTTTGGTGGTGTGTTGTTGGGAGGATGAAAAAGGTGATATTTCTCACCTTGGGAGTGATGCCTTGTAGAGCGGTGGTCGTCTGGAGAGACGTTAAACACTCAACATCAGCCTGGAGAGGCCGTGGTAAGAATACTCAAGGTCGGCCTGAAGAGGCAGAGGTAATAATACTTGTGATCTACCTTTGAGGTGGAGTTTCAAGGTGAAAGACATAGTGGGATGTACACATTTGCTTGTTGAGGTAGAGAAAGCTCAACTTGAGGTGGAGTGGAACACACCGGGAATGATACGACTATGGAGACCTTGGGTGCTATGCTCTAGTTGTGAGCAATGAAATTCTTCATGAAGATGGAAGGAATTCCGAAGTTTGAAGAATATATAGCATTGATTGTGGGATTACCTTAAAAGACCAAGAGTGATTGCTAGTGGAAGTTTCATCACACAACTTCGGAAAAAAATTGAAAGTCATGCGGTTTTCCGTCTCTGGTCTCAACTTAGGAATTGCCACTTTTTGATTGTTGCAAGTGGCCTAAGGTTCTTGAGGTGGAAGATAAAATAATGGCATTGTGGTGTAGGTAATAATGGCCTCTTTAGTGTTATTTTGATCGGGTTGATTTATGGTTTTTAATTATATTTTGTTTTCATGGAAGTATTTTTACATGAGATTTATGTATATGTTGTTCATTAGAGGTCCGGAAAGGAGGATTTGTTGAAGCTGAGACGGAAATTGAAATGGACAAAGAGCCAAGGGTACCACAAAAGGTTAAGAGCAACAAACAGACTCTTCTGATCATAGGCTTCTTGTTTCTTCTTTTATAAGGCAGGCTTCTAGCTATTATTGAAGTTTCTACTAGATTTTTCTTAATAGACTTGTACTAGATTTGGAATGCAAATGAAAATAATGACAATTATGATACTCTGAATAAGTTGTTATTTTTAGCAATTTTGTAATTTGATATGTTTGTAAGACTTGAAATATTCAATATAGTTGAAGTTTTATTTTAGTGTTTCATAATTTCATTTACTTTATCTTCAATTATATTAATTTTGTCAATAAAATTTTAATTAATCAAGCATCAGGATTGTGTTGTGAATGTATTGGGTGTCTATAAAGAGTTTAGTGACGGAAAATAGCCGTGGGTAATTTTTATTAATTTTGTTCTGAATATGCTCTATACCTACGGTTAAAATCCGTAGATAAAACCAAATTGCTTTGTCTAAAGGCAAAAATCCGTCGCTATAGGATATAGAGGTACAGACAAACTTTTGACCACGAAAAAAACTACAATAGGCATAGGTTTTTGACGCTATACCTTCGGCAAATGAAATTTACCTACGTTTTTTTGCTGTCGCTAAATGTCAAGTTTCTTGTAGTGGGTGAAAATTTGATCTTGGCTTCGTCCCTGCCTATCAGGGGTTAACCTTCTACTAGATAGGGTCTAATCTAATACTATTTTATATAGCATTTGTTTTGGTTAAAAATTTAATGAATGAAAATTGGTGTCTGTGAAAAAATCTCTTCGGAAGAGTCTCATCAATTTTTAAGTACGTTTGATCTTTGAAATGGTGGTTGGGCCTAACACAACCCCACAAAACCGGCTTGTAAGGTGAGGATTGCTCCCACTTATAAACACATTGTCAGGCCATGTCATATCCGATATGGAACTCTTAACACACCCCCTCACGACCAGCACTATTGGGCTTGGTTCGTGTACATAAATGGTGGGTGGCCCGATAACGGAAACCTGATAGCAGGTGGCCCAATGGATCTTGGAGAGACTCTGATTCCATCTTAGAAATGATGGTTGGGCCTAACACAACCCCACAAAACCGGCTTGTAAGGTGAGGATTGCCCCACTTATAAACACATTGTCAGGCCATGTCCTATCCGATGTGGGACTCTTAACACAAATAATTTATGTTGCTATCACATGTATCTTCTAAAATCATGTGTTTTCTATCTCTACGATCATGCTAAGCATTTTCCGTATACAAAGTTGTGCAGAAAAACCGGATAAGCAAAACAACCAAATTTAGTAAGATTTTGAACAGATGTTTCATCTGTCAAAATCCACTTTTTGTACTAGATGACACAATTTTGATTTTTTTTTTTTTTAAATTCTAACGAACGCAAAATATAATTAATGTAATTTGTATAGTAATGGTAAGTGGCCATTTGTTCGATCATACACTCATTCAATATCTTTTTTTCCCACTTCTTATAGGATCATTAAGTATGTTACATCTCCTTAATAAAAATATGCCACATCTATCATATCATTCTCTTTATTATTATTTTTTCTCATAAGATGTAAATTGAATTTTAGATCTCTATCTAATATTTTCCATTTGTTTAGGTACAAAGTCTCTCTATCTAATATTTTCCATTTTTTCTCTATCTTTTTTTTCCACTTCATATATGATGATTAAGTATGTCGCATCTATCATATCATTCTCGCTAGTTAAGAAAACAAATATAGTAAAAAAAAAATGAAACTTGTATAATAAAATATTTAAAAGTGTAGAAAATGTTATTTTCAATTTAAAATTTACCTTTTTTATTTCTTTAACTAATGCTCCGCCAGTTAGCATCACCCTTATTTTTTTCTCACAAGATAAGATGTAAATTGGATTTTAGATCTCTTCTAATATTTTTCATTGTTTATGTACAAAGTCTCTTGTGTCAGGCTTATAACTTTCTTGTGATGTTAGTTAAACTTATATATAAGTAAACGGCCATTGACTCTGTATTTTAACCATTTTTTTAATGAGGTCTTTCTATATTTAAGATAAAACTTGAGTGCACGCAAGTGGCAATGTGCCACACTACTAAACTATTAGCCTATTGCTAATTAATTAATAATTACCCTTACCCTTACCCTGTTGTTTTCTTTTCTTTTCTTATATAATGAACGAGTACTCCAGCTGAAAGTGAGTACCTCGTTGAATCTCATTTCATCAAACAGTTTAAATTTGTCTGCTTCTAACTATTCCTCCTCCAATTCCATTTCAAGTCCTACCCATCAGCCAAATTCCATGGATATTGTTGTTCTGAAAGAAACCATTGATGAAATCCTTGCTAGGATACCTTCCCTTGAAAAAAAAACCTCCCGTATTGGGCTGTCGAAAACTGACATCAACAACCTTGATACTCCTCTCAAAAAAATTCAAACCACGGTCAAGAACCACGTCCAAGGTCAACAGGTTTCGCTGGTCTGGCTGCGGAACCTTAAGACTGCTGTCAATGATCTTAATGATTTGGTGGAGGAACTCTCCGAGGATCATGCCACGCCTCAGAAAAGTGCCCTCTCTTTCTTAAACAATCATCATAATAGTCGCCTCAAAGCCGTTAACTTGAAAATAAAGAATGTCATAGATGGCATCCAAAAAGTTTCAGATAAATTGCCCATGACCACGACCATGACCACTACCACCAATAGTCCGCCTCAAGAAGTATTGAAGAAGACGGAGGAGGAGACAGAGTTGCCCCCAGCAATACTTGGGAGAAAAGATGAAATCATAGATCAACTTATCTTGTTCAACACAGATCCTGAACCAACTGGGAAAGTTTCTGTGGTTACCATTGTTGGATTCGCAGGAACCGGGAAAACAAAACTCGCCCGTCTCATCTTAGAGAATGAGCAAATCAAAGATAACTTCGGCTTGCAAATTTGGATTGATGATGTGGAATCCTTCAAAGAACGTGCTGCTGACAAGTCATCTACTTCTATTGAAGGAAAAGGCAACCTTGTTGTGCTAGACAATTTGAAAACTGAGATAGTTACTGACGAGGTGCTCGGTGATTTGGACAAGATATTAATGACATCTAATGGTTCAAGTGCAATAATCATAACCACACGTAGTAAAATTCTTGCCAACAATATTACTGTTAGGTTGCGTAACATTACCTTAACTTCCATAAAAACACCACCACAACCCTTGTCTGCTTCTTCTTCTTCCATGTGTGAAACTGAAACAACACCAGATACTATTTTTACCACGTTTCAGCCACATGTCTTTCCCGTGCTTAATGAAGTTGAATCTTGGTCATTATTTTCAAAAATTCGTGGAGAAAGTATTTCAAAGTTTGATGTGAAGGAGGAAATTGAACAGAAAATTATGATGGATTGGAATGGAGTTCCTTTCTTGATATCATTCACAGCAATGTTTCTGAACAATCGTGTCGTTAAAGATCTGACTAAGGAGGAGTTTCTAGAATATCTTAAGGTTAGATACTACAACAAACTTCCGAGGAATCAAAAGTTGTGTTTTTCATTTTGTGCATTGTTTCCTCGAGATCATTTGATCGATGTCGAGAGATTAATTCATCTCTGGACAGCAGAAGGATTTCAATTGAATTTAGAAAACTCAACCACAGAAGAAAACTTACGCGAGTATTTCAACGACTTTGTTGGGATGCCTATTTTCAAAGACATGGAAGAAGACGAATGTGGCGCTGTAAGAAGATGTAGAATGCAACCCTTAATGCACGACCTAGCAAGATTCGTATCAGATCAAATGGAGAATGTTACGGTGGATCCAGAAGGGGAAAATGTTCGTGAAGGAGTCCTAAGAGCTTCTTTTGATTTTAGCTTGGACGTTTCACATGGAATTCCACCTTCTTTGTTTCAAAAGGCAAAGAAGCTAAGGGCCATTCTCTTTTGGAAGACGCAAACGTTGCTTCCGAAGGACATGAACACGAGCACTTCCACTTATAGTCAAATATTCAAAACCTTCAAGACCACTCTCCGAATGTTGGATCTCCATGACATGGGAATCAAGACATTGCCAAAATCTATTGGGGATATGAATAATTTGAGGTATATTGACTTGTCCCTTAATACTATAGACAAGTTACCAAATTCCATTATCAAGCTAACCAATTTGCAAACGTTGAAATTGTCTCAATGTTATCTACTCGAGGAATTACCCAAGAACATTGATGAACTAATTAACTTGAAGCATCTTGAGCTAGATGGATGCTTGGCTCTCATTCACATGCCTCGCAAACTATACAAGTTGGGAAATTCTCTACAAACGCTTTCTCTCTTTGTGGTTAGTGAGGGGTACAGCTTGGGTGACCTTAGCGGACTTGCAAGGCTCAACAACTTAAGAGGCCACTTGGAAATTTCACATCTTGAAAGATCCAGCTTGGATGATGATGATAATTATCTCACAGGTAAAAATCAACTTCAGGGTCTTACGTTAAGATGGAACCACGAGGATGACTATGATGAGGAGGAAGAGAATGCAGACGAATATACACTTGCTTGTCTTGCGCCTCCCTCTGAACTGAGAGCAATTTCTATTGTTGGGTACATAGGTAAAACACTTCCGTATTGGTTTCCTTATATGGAATCGCTTGTTAAGTTAAGCTTGTATGACTGTACAAGTTGCATATTTCTCCCACACCTTGATGAACTTCCAAACCTCAAATTTCTTGAACTTCTAAGGTTGGAGAAACTGCAATATATTGCTGATGAAAAAGATGGCGACAATGACAACGACAACTTACAAGATACTGCAGTTTACTTTCCATCCTTGGAGGAACTCACAATCTCAGATTGTCCTAACCTCAGGAAATGGTGGAAAATGCATAAAACCGAAAAAGATTTACCGGTTTTTGCTTGCCTTTCAAAACTTCATGTATATTACTGCCCTGACCTAACTTGCATGCCACTTTTTCCTGGTCTTGATGAAGAGCTAGTTCTCATGGGTTCAAGCGTGCAGCCACTACTTGCAACAATACGTCATGGAAGGAGAAAGTGTAATAAGTTTTCTAAACTCAAGTCAATGAAAATTGCAAACATCGAGGACAGTCGATCACCACCAGAGTATTGGATCAAATACTTCAATTCTCTTGAGAAACTTGTCATTAAAGATTGGAAGGATCTAAAGTCTCTTCCCAAAGGTTTCGATCATCTGACCTCACTCCAAAGTCTTAACATTGAAAACTGTCAAGAACTTGATCTTCACCTCTCAAGTATTAAATGGGAAGGTCTGAAAAACCTGCGTTCTTTAACCATAAGGGAAAATCCAAAACTGAAGACTCTTCCATTGGGTGTTTACAAAGCAACATCTCTCCAAGATCTTCAGCTTCATAACTGTCCTCAAATGACTTCTTTGTCTGAAACCATAGACAACCTCAAATCACTTGAGAAATTTGTTATTTCTGAATGTGACAAGTTGGCTTCGCTTCCTAAAGCATTGAAAAATTTGGAGGATCTGCATACTTTGATCATTTTGGATTGCACCTTGTTGTTGCCAAGGTGTCAGCCAGATACCGGTGATGATTGGCCACAAATTAAGCATATAAAAAATAAACAGGTCATGAAAACTAATCCATACATTTAGGACGTCGAGAAGTCAAGCCAAGATCTGTTCCATATAATCAAAAGGTCGGTTGATATTAATTCAAGTTCTCCTTTTATTATTATTTGGCTCAATTCATGTTATGATATAGTATCAATAGTCGTGTTTTTTTGTTGTTGTTGTGCACATGTTTAGTTTTTGTTTTTGGAGTTGGCTTTGGTTTTGGTGTTTAATTGTTTTATGGTTTTGGTGGTTACCCTTTATGAGGGGTGTCTTTGGTTTGTTTGTCGGAATTTGTATTTGATGTATGACGTGTATGGGTGTTCTCTTGGGAGTTAAACCTATATATGACGCTCTTACTATGTCGTTTCTGTCTTACATATCTTTGTTCGTCTTGAACAGTGACTTTCTTTTTATTAAATTTTTCAGTTAATAAAAAAGTTCAACCATCCATGTAATTATGTGTCATCTTTTGATTTTACTATTAACATTTGTATATATCTAATCTCTAAAAAATGTATATATTTAAGTCACTTTATGGTCTAAATTCATTGAATTTTTTAAGGGTGGTAAACTAATGCAATGCTTCACAACTTAACTTGTGTGGCCCAAGTATCACTTGTCCTCAAAGTTCTTGTTTCATTATTTTCAAAGTTCTTGTTTCATTATTCTTTGCATTGATCAAGTTATTGCTAATGATATTCGATTTATGTTTGTTTGTCTCAATTTTATTTTATTTTTATTGTAATGCATTTCATTTTGGTACCCACATTGCACCATTGTTGTATTAATTTCTTCATTTTCAGGATTTCTGAAGAAGGAAGAAGATAATGCATCCATGCATACGATGATAATTCTACTATAAGAAGCACAAGCACTTCCTCAGAGAGTGCCCAATAGCTTTTCTTATAAGCATTCACTTGTTCTTGTGTGTCTTTGGCCGTATTTTGCCTCATGTGAAGAATTTGCTTATGAACAATTAATTCTTATAATTGGGACGGTTAGCTTGCTGCTCAAGATAACAAGTTCATCTTTTAATATGGTTAAACTATTGGGTATGGTCATGGATTAAGGTGAAGGTTAAGTGTTTCCTTATGATTTCTTTCATGTTGATTGGGTGGCACTATTGTTTTGGTGTCTTTTCTATTTTCTCTCACTATTGTAATTTTTCAATCTTACCACTACTTGTGTTGTTTAATACATTATATTTTGGTCTTTTCTAAAGAAAAAAGGTTTCTTGATATATATATATATATATATATATATATATATATATATATATATACACACACACACACAC
>Ga0315913_1005394_pt1 | contig 15515 bp, 8 predicted proteins | sample MpolsnodulesMG_FD_207736 | JGI IMG/M metagenome (GOLD analysis project Ga0315913, IMG submission 207736) | Medicago polymorpha root nodule microbial communities from Los Angeles, California, United States - small nodules | ecosystem: Host-associated > Plants > Roots > Nodule | place: USA... | reverse complement strand
GTGGAGCTGTTTGTTGAAGAGTTTTATCCCGATAAGGCTAGTACTAAGTATAATATAAATCTTATTACTGCCTTTGTATTGCTTAATATTATTAGACAATGCTTTCCACAGTACTTATTATGGTGTTTTGTTGTGCTTATAATGCAGAGGGATCATTCCAAGAAGAGATTGGATAGTCATCACTTTGATTCCAATGGAAACAGCGGTAACTCACCTTGTCAAATATTTAGCTTTAGAAGTTTGTTGTGTTTACAATTAAATTAGTATTCTATTTTCTCCATGCTTTATGTACTAGCTGTTCTTTTATGTAGGTTTGTACGGGCAACATAATGTGAAGAAGCTTAAGATGACAAAGCAATCACTTGAAACTTTTGACAATGTTTCTCCAATAAATAATTCTATTCCCTCCCCAGCTGCTTCACAAATGAGTAACATGTCAAATCCAAGTAATAAATTGATTAGAATTATTACTGGACGAGATAAGGGAAGGAAATCCAAACCACTGAAGGTAATTATGGTGTGAACTTAGGGATTGACAATCTTGTAGCAAATTCAGTTGTTTTCCTACTGATCTATTTATTTATTCTTACAGAACTCTGCTGGAGGACAGCCTGGTTCTGGAAGTCCTTGGACACTGTTTGAAGATCAGGTTTTTGTAGTTCGTTTGAGATCTCAAATTGTTTTATGGCTTTTTTTAGAATAAATGAACTTCTATATCATGGACTCGGTGAAAAAGGCTTATCCCTTTACTCCTCCATTTCACAGGCTCTTGTTGTCCTGGTTCATGATATGGGTCCTAACTGGGAGCTTGTAAGTGATGCCGTCAACAGTACTTTACACTTCAAGGTAATGATGTACAAATACGGTATGAACTTGCAATGTCGCTTGGAACACATTATCTTGTTTATTATGATTTTAAATACTGATATTCTTTTTCAGTGAAAAGATTATAGTCTATTGGTTAGGTTTTCACTGAAGGCAATGGGACCTAAAATATAAAAAGATAGAAAATGAGACAAAGCAGTTAAAGTTGTTATAGTGCTGGCTAGGTGATTAAATGTTTTGAGAACAGTACATCAGGCCTTAGCATAATAGCAGGAGAGGGGCCGAATAGGATCCTTTCAAATTTATTTGTATTGGGAAACCAAGTAGTAGTTAGAGTCTCTAAATTATGGAGTACCTATTTTTGCAGAGATTACAAAGGCTTTCCCTAGAAGCTTCTAATTCTCTTATTACACCTCAGAACATAACTAACTGTAGCTTACAGTAGAACTGAACAGCTATGCTATTAAACATTTGAAAGAATACAAAGCCAATGTACTATTCCCATGCACTCGTAACATTCCCCCTTGTAAGCTCATCCAGGAGAACTCTCAAATTTCAACCCTGCAAATAAGGCAGAACTTCAGGGTGATTGCATTGACGGGAGCTGAAATATAAACAAAGGAAAACAAGGCAAATCTGTAAGAACAGTTATCACAGAACTTTTTAGGTGGTTGAGAGTTAATAAGAACAGGGTCTATGGGCTTAAGCTTAAATAGTAGAGGGGTCGAAGAAGATTCATTCGGATTTTAGTACTGCCTTTAAGAAACTGCGCAGTAGCTCGGTTGTGAAAAGGGGAAGTATAGTATGCCATGTGCAGGAGATTTCACTTCCTTTTTTGTTTGTTATTGTTATCAATCAACCATCACAAAAATTTGTTCTCTCATCTTTATCACTGTGTTTTCATCCTCTTGGGTCTGTAACCAAAGGTATATTTTTTTGCAATATTTTTAGTGTATCTTTCGGAAACCAAAAGAATGCAAGGAGCGTCACAAGGTTTTAATGGATAAAAGTACTGGTGATGGTGCTGATAGTGCTGAGGATTCAGGGTCTTCTCAGTCATACCCTTCTACACTACCTGGAATTCCGAAGGCATGAATATTTTATTCCGTACCGTAGTTTCTCACATTAGTAGATCCTCATGTTTGACCTAAGCTTTGAAGATTTTAATGATTGGACTTTTTTGTATTTTTAATAGGGTAGTGCCAGACAGTTGTTTCAACGTTTGCAAGGGCCAGTGGAGGAGGATACACTGAAGATCCATTTTGATAAAATTATCAAGATTGGGCAGAGGCAACGTTACCACAGGAATCAGGTTTGATTTAGAAATTTTTTTACCAAGTGGATTCTATGCAATGACATTTAAAATTTGGTATTTATTAACACCCACTTTTTCTGTAACTGGTTAAGTCGGATGATTAGTAATTTTGTCGGAAGTTTATTGACAGGTAGTTAACTTAAATAATGAACAGTTGAATTTTAGTGGTTTGAAATGGGTCATGCTTGAATTGAGTGATGTTTATAGTTGTATGAACCTAACTTTAAATTCTAGAGCATTGGCTGAAGATTGTTCTGCCAGAACTAACTAGTTGTTGTGATGTTACAATTTAGAAATCTCTTTCGTGTCTCAAATCCAACTTTTAGACACACACAAACACTATTTTTTTTTTTTTTTAAATTTTGGTGTAGTGCTTCCTTTCATGTATAGTTGTACAAACTTGTATCCTTATTTTTCAATTTTATTTCCTTTCCGGAAATTGAACTCTATCACCATATCCGGTTTAACTATTGGATGGTTCCAATTTTTGTGTTACTTAAGAACTTGTGCATTTGATCATTTCTCTGTCATTTCTTATTCTCTAATTAAGATATGACTGCCTAGCATACTGCTGATTGATGTGATTGTCTTTCTAATATTATGGTTATTAGCTATGATCAGGTTGGTAGTTGTAGAATATTAACTTTGAAAAGAAACTATGTTGTCAATCTCTTCTGTCTTAGTTTATGTAGCATAGCTAATTTGAAAATATTTTGTTTTAAATGTAGAATGATAACCAGGATTTAAAACACCTAGCAGCTGTCCATAATTCTCACGTGATTGCTCTTTCCCAAGTTTGCCCAAACAACTTGAACGGAGGAGTTTTGGCGTAAGTTCTATTTAATACACATATATGCTTGATGATTTATGTATATGGATGTGTTGTAACATGGTAGTTTCATAATTCTGAAATTTATCGTGTACTCATTTAGCTATAGTTTGGTTTACATTGTAATTTTCATATTTTGGATGTACATTAATATTTTGTTTGCAACAAGCATTTTAATAATGTTCGAATTCTGGTTGAAGGCCACTTGATCTTTGTGATACAAATGCAACAAGCCCAGATGTACTATCCCTTGGGTATCAAGGTTCTCATGCTGGTGGTTTACCATTACCAAATCATGGTTCCGCATCATCAGTGCTTCCTTCATCTGGGTTAAGCTCTTCTAATGCACCGCCTTCTGGTATGAGTCTTGGCAATAATTTGTCATCACCCTCTGGTCCAATGGCAGCCTCCGCCAGGTTTGCATATTTTATAACCGGATATTCTTGTTCAAATATAAATACACACACACACACACACTGCTGCATGATAATTTTAGTGACGTAACTGCTGGGGACTGCATTTTGTTTGCAGGGATAGTAGATATGGAGTTCCTAGAGGTGTACCAATATCAGCTGATGAACAGCAGAGATTGCAACAATATAATCAGTTGATATCCAGCAGGAACATGCAGCCGTCTAGCATGCCCGTTCCTGGAAGTGACCGTGGTGCTCGCATGCTGCCTGGTGCGAATGGTATGGGCATGATGGGTGGGATTAACAGAAGCATGGCAATGGCAAGGCCAGGGTTTCATGGGATGACATCATCATCTATGCTCAGTTCTGGAGGCATGCTTTCATCTAGTATGGTAGGTATGCCTGGAGTTGGTGCTGGACAAGGAAATTCAATGATGAGACCTCGTGATACAGTACATATGATGAGGGTAAGACATGTCCCTATTCTCTATTAGGGTTTAATTGGTATAGTTGACATGGTGCTGGAATTTCCACTCTGGCTATGAAACTTACTATCCATTAAACTAGGCATCTATCCTTTCACGGGTTTTGCTGGGCAATAAGTTTATAACTATATATTTATATACGGCGTTCCTATTTTTATTTCTATTAATGATTTTTGTGTCCACTTTCATTAGCCTGGCCATAATCAAGGACATCAAAGGCAAATGATGGTTCCGGAACTTCCAATGCAGGTCACCCAAGGGAACAGCCAAGGCATTCCTGCCTTTAGTGGGATGAGTTCTGCTTTTAATAGTCAAACAAATCCCCCATCTGTTCAGCAATACCCCGGACATGCCCAGCAACAGTCTCATCTCAGCAATCCCCATCCTCATCTTCAAGGTGCGAATCATCCTAACAATCAACAACAAGCCCTTGCAATCCGATTGGCAAAGGAAAGGCAACTGCAGCAGCAGCAGCAGCGTTATCTTCAGCAGCAGCAGCAGCAGCTTTCTGCGACAAATGCTTTGAGTCCACATGTTCAGGCACAAGCCCAACCTCCCATATCATCACCTCAGCAAAATAGTTCCCAGGCTCAACCACAAAACTCATCTCAGCAAGTATCTGTTTCCCCTGCAACACCTTCATCTCCTTTAACTCCGATGTCATCTCAGCATCAACAGCAAAAACATCATCTGCCACAACCCGGGTTCAGTAGAAATCCTGGTTCTAGTGCGACTAGTCAAGCAGTGAAGCAACGGCAGCGACAGGCACAACAGAGGCAGTATCAACAGTCTGCTAGGCAGCATCCTAATCAGCCACAGCATGCACAGGCTCAACAGCAGGCTAAAATTTTGAAGGGAATAGGAAGAGGGAACACGTTGATCCATCAGAACAATTCTGTGGATCCTTCTCATATAAATGGTTTGTCCGTAGCTCCAGGAACCCAGCCTGTTGAGAAAGGGGATCAAATCACGCAAATGATGCAAGGTCAAACCTTATATCCTGGATCTGGTATAGATCCAAATCAACCACCCAAGCCATTAGGTCCTGCTCATCCTTCTAATTCTAATCATAGCCAATTGCAGCAGAAGCTACATTCTGGATCAACCAGCACTTCATCGAAGCAACATCAGCCATTGGTTTCTCCTTCTGACAGTAACATTCAGGTTCAGGTTTCGCCGGTTACTTCAGGTCATATAACTACACCAGCACAGCCTGCTGTTGGTGCCCCCAACCATCATCAACTGCAGATGCAATCTCAGACACAGTCTAAGCAAATTAATCAAACACAACCAAATATTCAGAAAACATTGCAACATAATTGTCAGGTGCCTTCTGAGTCGTTAAACATGTCTCAATCCGATTCACTCAAAATTGATCAACAGCCTGGAAATAGTGCTTCTCAAGTCAGTACAAGCACTTCAATGTCTCAGGGTTCCATGGATTCAGCTAGTGTATTAGCAGTTGCTCCTACCGTGTCTTCTCAGCGTAAAACTTCAGAACCACCATTTGATTCCCCCATTCCCAATCCAGTTACCCAAGTGAGCTCTTTGGAGAGCACAGCTGTTGAAAATTCAGTTGCAACTGAGTCACTGACTGTTAACCAAGGGCTGGGCCCACGACAGTTATCAGCTAACTTGGCGTCTCATGCACATAATTCTGGGGCACAGCGGCAACACCAGCCTTTGCCCCTTAAACAACAGTCTTCGTTGAAACCAAACCTGTCTCAACAGTCATGCCAAGAACCAGAACATCAGCAACAGGAGCAGGAGCAACATTTTCCCGAAGATGTGGCTTTGCAACATCAACCTCAACATGTACAAAATCTACAACCAGGGCAGAGCAGTTTGCTTATCCGTCCACCTAACTCTACAGTGGAGTGATGACTTCTGATGGATGTAGCAGCTGTGAATAAGCCCGCTTTTGTTAGGACTAGAATCCGTAGGCCCTTTTGTCAGCACTGTACAGGTATTTTATGCTCTGTTTTGCCCTGTATATGAATATTTAATTTAATGAATGCTGAATTGCACATATGTTTCCTTTTTGTTATTTATTTTTTGCGAAGGGATTGGGGCATGGGGCAAATTAATGTGACTTATGTATTGGAGACATACTAATCATTTAAACTCTGGGATTTTCGCAATTTATGTCAGTGGGTGTCTTTATTCATAATGGTATTCTCAACAGTTGGTAGCTTATATTCACTTTTTAAATAAGCTGCTCTGTTATTTGAATTTTATGGTTCGCAGTACTCAGTCTGCTGATTGTTTTGGTGCTGGAAAAGGAACGAAGTTGGGGTTAGGTGGTTTTTGCCATACGTTCTTGTAGTCTAGTATCCCTCACTAGATAGAATGCTGGAATTTGCCTGGAAACAAGGATAACCGTTGTCAAACTCGGGATCCCATCAAAACTCGTTTGGGTATACAAAAAGTGTAAAACGTAGGATTGTAAGATCCCAACAAATAGACAATTCTAGAAATAACCATGAAAAATTAACCTTCCCATAATTCTTTTTATTAATTTAATCATAAGTCACATAGTCTCAAACAAAATCTAAAAACATATAGAACTTTAATTTAACAGGAATAGATGAAGACATAATTAAATGAATTGCAGAGATAAGAAGATGATGGTGAGAGGAGTTGTACAAACAATAATTTTTAAAAGAAATGGAATTCCTTGAACTATTTCAATCCATTGAAGGATGATAAATTCCCGAGTTGGGAAGTAATTTCTCAATTAGTTGAATCCTTTGATTATATTTTCTTTTAAACGGGATAGCTTCCCTTTATTCTTTTTAATACAATATATTTAGTTCATCAGGGTAACATGTAAAATGTCAGTTTCTACTGTGTTTTAAACAATTAAAACCTTGAGATAAAATCTTGTAGAACTTTGATGTTTTATACACTATCCTCACAGGAATTGACTAATACCACAATCACTTCAAACTGACCTGAAAAACCCAACACCTTAAATAAAGTAACAACCTTGTTCCATTTGTCAAGCATTTTATGTGATGTATTTGATAAATTCATCTGACACTTGAATGGAATCTAAGAAGATAAGGACAGATGAAAAATCTAGTTGAAAATTGAGAGTTATTGTGTTTGGAATCTGTAAATCATGTTTAGATTAATATCCTGGTTGTCATTATCGCTCATCGACTACATAAACAATTTCTTGATTGATTGACTGATTTTTTTTTTGGGGTACTTTTTATTCTAATATCCATGGATGAATCATATATTTATTTTTCACTGCCCAAGTTTGATTGTCCTCTTCAATGTAAAGATCGCAGAAGTTGTAAAGTATAATTCAAATTTGTATTGCTTTCTTCATTTACACCACTCCCAGAGAATGCTTAAATAGCTGTTTCTTTTCGTGTCCCATATTAGCCCCCCCATGTTTCTATTTTCATCCCATACTTATTGCATGTCTCCAACGACTATTATGGAAGGTGTCCATTTCTGTTTGAAGTCTCGAATTATTATTCACATTGAATGGATGTGCAAAGAGAAAAAGAAGTAGGAGACTTATGTATTACTCTCACATGCAGTCTAAAATCTGCGAGGAAAATCCTATTGATCATGTATTAGATTTGCTTCCAGTAAAAATCAATTGATGAAATTTGCTCTATCATCCTAATCGTGAAAGACTATTAGATTTTGTCATGAGTGTGAAAAATGTGTGCTTTTGATCATCTGTGTTTGTCTTTATATACTGACACATGGTAGGATAGAAATATATAGTAGAAGAAAATAGGAGAAAACTTCAATTATTTTATGGGTTTTGTGCAGATGAAGCTGGTCATTCATGTGGGCTTTGGGATATGGAGACGGATATCCATTGTTTACTGCAGATCCTGTTAAATGATTAACAAATTTATATTGGTAGGCATCATTGCACATGCTTATTCTTATTTCAAAAGTCTTGTATATTACCACTGTTCTTAGAGGGTTTTCTCTCATTTTCTTTTTTGGAAAGAGACGAAGATAGAGGTATGTGTACAGGGCCGTCTCTTCTTTCCTTGTACTTCCCCCCTCTTTTTTTTATTTTTCTTGTTCTTCCTGCCCTTGTGCAGAGGAACACTTTTTTGTTCTGTTAGATTAGATTATGTATTATTATACCCTGTTAGATGATTGGGATAGCAATCATTTTTATGAGCAAAAGCCAATTCAAAGTTTTGTGAATACAATATTTCTGATATATGCACCAATCGGTAGTGTGTTTACTTTCTCAACACTCCTCCATCTGCACCTTTTGAATTTTTGATTAGTGTAAGTTCGCAACTGAAATGTGACAACTGACAAGTCCGAGCTTATCTCGTTTTCCTTGGTGCATCAAGAAACAGTACTCCTTTTAGTTCAAAATGCAGATGTCAGCAAGTTGCTATATTTGGAATCATCCTTTAAAGGGTGGAGATGTGAAGTTGGGTATGATAATTGCTTATTTGTTTGGTATTTCCGAAAGGTGCTGTTGAGCTGCAACTTTCTCTACTTCGTTTTATCTTGTCCTTGACTGGAGATGGTACTTTGAATTCCTTCTAAGGGTTACGGTCTGTTCTGATGGAATGTTTGTATTTTTGTCAATAGCTTTATTCACTGATGACGTTAAAAGTTTTTCTTTTAGTAACCAAGTGTACTGTGGTACCTTCACGTTTTTCTCAGTAATTAAGTGTATTGTGGTACCTGCACGAGTAAATTTATGTTTCAAAAATATTATGAGGTTTTGATTTGATATCTGTAACAACAGCAGAATGGTGTTGATGTGGGATGCTGAGACGGTCAATATACAGTATGGTAATAACAAGTTATTTGGTTTATCGTCTGTTAGGATCTATTAACGTTAACATGATCTCTTAACAACTACACTAGGTTTCCATTTGTAGGATAAATGCTTTTTTTTAGTAGTCTATGAATAATCATTGATTGAAATGGCACAGTCTATGTTCTGATGTAATAATGTTAGGTGTTCCTTGGGAAACTGATTCAATTGATTTATGAGGCAGCAGTGTTTCTTCATCGTTTTATGCGCAAGATTGCTTTATTGTGCAAGTTCTGGACATTGCATCAAATGCATGTTGTCTTTTAATAGATGCAGTCATAGCAAATCCCTTTTCCAATTTTTTTTGTTCCATGTTTCTAAGAAATTTGATGTTTAATGAATGCACTATCAATTTATTTATTCTCTGAAGTATATAAATATACCAAGTAAGAAGTCCCTAAAATATATAAAATCTATCACTTTAGTTTATACTATTAAGATTTTGATGAGATTAAATTGATGAATGCTCTTATATTTTCAGGATTAAATTGACGTGTTTTACACACCCTAGAAAATTAGAGTAAAAGTTTTATTTAGGTTTAATGTTGAGAATAAAGCACTGACAATTTGGAAGTCAAATGTTATTTGTGTTCCAACTATAATAGTTATAATATGTGTAGTTTTTGGTGAAGTATATCGTAGCTAGTTTCGTTAAAGTGTGTTTGGTTGTATTGTAATAATATTGATATTGATTTGACATGTTAGCCTCCAGGTATATTTTGTTCTTTCAATATGGTTTTATCAAATATTTTGGAGAGATCTATCCTTTTTAGCTGCAACTATTCTCATGATTTTGAGAGATCAATAAATAGAAAGTATTCTCATGTTTTCCTTACCCTCTTTGATACAAAACTTATTTGCAGCTTATAACAGAAGTGATTATCATGATAAGTGCTTATGTATAAGCTTTCATAAGCTATTTCTATAGCAAAAACAAATTAGAAGTTCAATTGTTTTTATATATGTTTTAAGCTGTCTTGAAGAACTTATGCAAATTAGTTGAAAAAAGCGTAAGGAAAAGTTCATTAACTGCTTTTATAAGATCTCCCAAATAGTCTGGCAAAATTAATGTCATTGGACAAGTTTAAATAAGTGAATCCAACCAGGCCTTAAAGTCTTCTAGAATAATGAAAAAACCTGAAAAACATGTCATAAACCCATCATGGAAAGTCAGTAGTAGGTTGTCCTTGGCTTTATACGGTGAAAGTTAGCCCTAATAGTAAAATTGATCGATTTAAGGTTCGCTTAGTGGCCAAAGATATACTCAATTTTTTTGGGTTAATAGTGGTGCATTCTCACCTGTCACAAAAACGGTGTCTGTTAAACTCTTTTTCTCTAATGCAACTATTTGTCATTGACCTCTCCATCAACTTGACATTAAAAATGCCATTTTTGCATGATGATGTTGAAGAAGTATATATGGAGTAACCACCTGGGTTTGTTGCTCAGGGGGAGTCATCTACCATGGTTTGTTGGTTGCACAGATCCCTTTATGGTCTTAAATAATCTCCTTGAGTTTGATTTGGGAGATTCAACACAATAGTGCAATAGTTTGGTATGATTCGTCAAGCCAATCATTTTTTTTACCGTCATTAAATCAAGGGTGAATTTATCTTATTGTTTATATAGATAATATGGTCATAGTTGGTAGTGATCAGCATGGAATATTTCAGTTAAGACAACATCTTTCTAATGAGTTTCAGACTAACGACTTTGGTCGCCTTCGTTACTTTCTGGGTATTGAGGTAGCCCAATCCAAGGATGATATTGTAAGTACACAAAGGAAATATGCTATGATTATTCTTGAAGAAACATGTCTACTGAATGCTAAGTCAGTTGATACTCCTATGTATCCAAATGTCAAACTTCTACCTAATCAGGGTGAGCCTCTATCAGGTTTGAGAAGATATATGAGATTGGTTGAAAAATTGAATTATCTCACAGTCACTCGTCCAAATATTTCCTTTGCAGTTAGTGTGGCAAACCAATTCTTACGATTCATGCCAAGAACACATGAATGCTTTAATTATGATTCTAAAATACATCAACGGTGCTCCAGGAAAATGCCTCATTTATCAAGATAAAAGACATAGTTGGTTACTTAGATACTGACTGGACAAGTTCACCCATTGATAGACGATTTACTTCTAGGTATTGTGTACTTGTTGGAGGAAACCTGATATCGTGGAAGTGTAAGAAACAAAATGTAGTTGCAAGATCAAGCGCGAAGACATAATATAGGTCCATGACACTAGTAACATGTGAGCTCATTTTTTTGTTGTTGAAGGAATGTGAGCTCATTTGTTTTTAAAAAATCTTTGTGAGGTACTAGAATGAGTTATATATGTAGGAAACATGACACATTTGACTTATATGATCCATCTTATTGAGAAATTGAAAGTGTAACAGAAAAGAGAGAGAAAGATAACAGAAAAGAAAAGATTGAGAAAAATAATATTGTATCATTGAATGAATGGAGATAACAAGATTACAACTATTTATAGAACATCTCAAGGTGGAGTACACTAAGCTACCATGAGCATTACATATGTGATTGTAACTCTAACTGTAACTAACTATTCAGGTTGTTATAACCATAAAACCAGCTAAGGGTTTAGTTAGCTTGTAATGCAAGCCACTGGTGTGTAGTGTGTTCCTCCTCTTTATCTTTGATCATTTGTGTTTCTATATCTTTCATGTTATTCTTCAATACATCTTGAGGGGGAGCATTGATATTTAAATAAACAGTAAATAATTATATTTACGTATAAATATATTTTAGCCTACTCTCTAAGTTACTTAGCATAGAATGTATTTAGAATATTCCTTTTGTAAATATATCCTAACTTAGTCTCTAAACTACTTAACTTCTATATAATAAACCTTCCGAAGTGCTTTTCATACACACATTTTTTATCATATGTCTCTCTTTTCTCTCTTATTCATTAATAACAAATACTTGCTTTTCTACGAGAAAAAAAACATTTTATTAACTTATATTTGTATTTTATTAACTTACAATAGATCTAAATCTTCAACACAATAGAAGTGCTTATTAGATCTCGAAGAATCTTCGTCCTCTCATTGATGTATATACACTACACATATTGGATCTTGGAGTGCCTATTAGTAATATACACATATATGTGTACATCTGTGTGTTCAAGAAGTGCCTATTTGATCCTGGAGAATCTTCACCCTCTCACTGATTTTCTCCCGTTATACCTATATTATTAAGTACATATTTTGGCCAATGTCAATGTCATTCATAAAAAATAAAGGCAATAATCCTTGCACATTTTCTCCCCCTTATATCACATTTTCTCCCCTTTACCTGTAGTAGTAAATTTTGTCAGGACAAATTTTCAAAAATCCAAAAAAAAAAAGAAGCAATAGTTTTAAAAGAAATAGAGAGAAAGTTTGAAATTAAAAAAAAAAAAAAAAAAAGTGAGTGAGTGAATAACCGTAATAATCAAAGGAAAGATATTGACGCCTTTATCTATCTTTTATTGTAGTGACCGTCTTTTTTATGCTAATATTTTCTTTACCCATTTTTGAGTATTATGTTTCTGCAAATTGAAAGTTCAAGTAGATGAACAACATGATGATAAACAATAACAATAAAAATAAAGGATAATAAACATTAATAATAGAAGAAGGAATGAGACCGTTGAAGAAGAAAGAAACAAAACAGATAAAGAGTAGGAAACAATGCATATCTTTCTGTAGAAAACATCTCCACTCCATATGAAGTTCCTAATGATCTTAGAGTGCTCATTAAATAAACCCTTAGGCCACTTATAGACATGAAAGGTGTAAACCTTAATGCTGCTTATAACATCATTAACAAGCTGCACTCTACCCATTATAGACAAAATCTTGCCTTTCCAAGCTCCCAATTTAACACTGATTTTATCAAAGATAGGCTTCAAATAGAGAGCTTTAGGCTTATCTTTAAAAAGGGGAACTCCCAGGTAAACAAAAGGTAAGATTCCATAGCAAAAACCAGTAAGAGATGCAATAGGTGCTTGTCTAGACATAGATAAAGAGCTGGTGTAAAACTTGCTCTTCCCATTGTCGATAATTTGTCCAGAATATTCACCAGAATCGACAAAAAGCTTCACGGTGGTTTCTGATATTAGCCAAAGTCCCAAAGCATGGGATTCTATATCTGCATCATTAGTGAGAACCTCATCACCATTCTTAAGCAGACTGATGTTGCAATGAGATTCTCTAATCTTAGCAACTCTATGGAAGAAAGCAATATTCCTGTCTCCTTCTAATAACCTGACATTCTTGGCCTTTTCCTTCCATTAGTTGTTAGCTAGATTCAAAGCTTCAGTGTTACTTGACAGACAAGAAATCTCTTCAACAGCTCTATCTGAATTCATACCGAGCTGATCAATGACTTATTGGATATTCTCTAGATGTTCTTTGGAGAAAGTCTCCAACAATTTAACTTTTAGAGTTTTCAGTTTATAGGGATACGCATAGGAGAGCCAATAACAGTACAACACCAATGACCATAAACCAGTTTCTCACAGCTATCAAAAGATGTCCAAGTTTTGAAAAATTTAAATCTATGGATCATGTTAATAGAAGGATGCTTGTGCATAATGAGAAGAAGAGGGAAGTGATCATAATGGCATACTAATAATAATAGTAAAAAGTGTATAACCTAATTAGAACGAGAATTATTAAAATAAATATTTTAAATAAACATGGTATACATATTTGATTTGGCATAGGCTGAAGGTTGGAATCAATTAAATAAAAATAAATTAATTTTTTAAATCAGAAATTGTTTTTTCTATTTCAATTATAGTTTTCGATTTTAATTGACCTTTTATTCTATATTTTTGTCACAAATGCAATTATCTTCTCCAAATCCAGCAACATACAAGAAAAAAATCCACAGACAAACACATATCAATGAAAAATCAACCATCAACCCAAATTAAAATTCAATCATCTTCTCCAAATTCCTAAATTTTAGTTAATAACCCATCAATTCTCAAATCCAGATCAATTCCAAAAGAAATTCAAATCTGCATATCCAGTCTCAGTGAGAAATTCCTCAATCTCAGTAAAAATTCCATCTACTCCAAATCAACCCTCACCCATGGCTGACCCCAACCTTCTTTTGATTTTGATTTCGTAGGAACCATGAGAGAAGTTGAAACGAGCAATTTGGTGGTGGTGGTAGTGACGAGAGGGAAGGGAAGAGACGATGGTGAAGAAAGGTGTGTGTGGGGGGATGACCTGCGTTTTTAGAGGAGAGAACAGTTTGAGAAGAACATATTGGTTTTTCTTAAATCAATTTATTGAAATTAATTAAGTATTATCTATTATTGATAAAATGTTGTTAAAATTATGAAATGCCACGTGTTTGCCACCTGTACTACTTATACACGTGACACATAGGACGAATGGTGCCAAATCAGCAAGAAAGTGGGTCCAGGGACCAATTTAAAAAACAAAAAAATTTACAAGGATGTTTTTCAATTTTTTTTACCAGGGACCAAAACTCAAATTCGCTCTATTTGCAGGGACCAAAAGCATATTTTTAACATTCGTATGTGAATTCTGCTCTTTATCCAACAAGTTTTGCTCGTTCTCAATTGAAAACTCCATAATGCCCCTGCATGAGTTAGCATGCGCACCTTATATTCTTGCGTGAGTTAACTCAAGCTAGTTTTCAAATTCCAAAAGTGGAAGATGAATTCTATTTGGTTTATTAATTTGTGGCTAGATATATGTTGAGTAGTCTATAAGGATGACAAATATGTAGCATTAGAGTAATTAGTTGTGGAGACATGTGCGTGACAAATTGATATCTAACTATGACACATATATAAATCACAGAACCAAAACCTTGTATTTGATTCCACCTCTTCACTCAATATCATTTTCTATGAATATATATATATATATATGGGATTTGCTAGAACACACCCACTAATTTTTATGTGGGAGTGTTTTAGCAAGCTACATCTTAGGGGTGTATTTAACCACTTTTTAGTTATCACTTGCTAAAACACTCATTCTAAAAAGTAAGTGGGCATATTCTAGCAAATGCCTATCAGAGTTGCTAACATACCCCCACTTATTTTTTAGAAGGAGTGTTTTACCAACATTCACCTTAAAGTGTATTTAACAACTTTTTAGTTATATCTTTGCTAAAACACACCTTGATAAAAACTAGTGAGTGTATCTTAACAAACCCCTATATGTATATATATCCAAAAGCAAAAGCTTCTCACCAAACAAAAAACATCTTTAAATTTATCAAACAATAGAGAATTTAGTTGTGTGAAGTGTGAATTTGAAGATGACTTTGTTTGAAAACCAAATGCGTGAGTTAACTCATGTAGAGATTAACACTAGCGTGAGTTAACTATCGCTGTGTGAGTTAAGTCCCGCAAATTTAACACTAGCATGAGTTAACTCACGCAGGGGTACTTTTGGAATTTCAGTTGGGGATGAGCAAAAACAGTTGGGTAAAAAGCAGAATTCGTCGTATGTGGAAGGAGTGTGATTGGAAGAGAAATAGGGTTTCAGTATGTGAGCGCCAAGAAGACTATTACTTTTTCCACCCTATGGTATTCTCACGCATCCTGCAAAATTCCAAAAATACCCTTCGGATTACATAATCCGAGTTCTATTTCCCAGAAATTTTTCAGATTATATAATCCAAAAATCCTTTTACCAGAATTATATACAGTCTGCTTCATTTTATATTATTTAGATGCCAAAATCATAAAATAAATAAAAATATAAACAAAAATAATACACATAAAATCTCGTTTTATTAATATAATTG
>Ga0315913_1005392_pt1 | contig 15517 bp, 7 predicted proteins | sample MpolsnodulesMG_FD_207736 | JGI IMG/M metagenome (GOLD analysis project Ga0315913, IMG submission 207736) | Medicago polymorpha root nodule microbial communities from Los Angeles, California, United States - small nodules | ecosystem: Host-associated > Plants > Roots > Nodule | place: USA... | reverse complement strand
AAACCTAACCGCATCGTGATTTTCTTTGCTACTTTGACAACCATGACAAAATTGACCTCAACCAATGGAAATGATATAAGTACCTTTGACAAGGCACACTCCAAAAAGGTAGGTTCAATTAATTAATTGCAAGTCCACTGGTGCATGTACATCTGTAACACATCAGATTCGTTGCTATGACTTTATTTAATCAAAGTGTTTTTTTTTTCCTTAACTAAAAGAAAGGCTTAGTAGTCAACTTTTTGATTGAAAATATATGAAATCTAACTGCTCACAATGGAAATATATATAGAGGACTTTTTTTGGCCTTAAGCAGCCATTTGCGTTAAATATATTTCCTTGTACCATGGTTTTGGATTTCTTGAATAGTAGGACATTTCAAAGATTTTATAATTTGGTTTAATTTTGATAAGATCTATCACTAATTTGCTCTTAAATGTCTAAATAAATCCCTTTCAAACCTTTCCCTTTCTCTTATGGAAGGTTTGGTTGCTCTGAAGAACAATAGGGCTAGCTCAATAGTAATGGTATTTGAGTTTTCATCACTCTAGGCTTTACTCATGATATTTCAACGTTTTTCTTTGAAAAGGCAAACCAATTATATAATTATATATAATAAAAATATAAGGAAGACTAAAATCCATTACAACTAAAAGAGAAAGTCCCCAATAAATGGAAATCCCTAGAAAACTAAGAGAAAAGTACCCATCTTGGGAAGTTTGGGGGAGCGTCATGAGTAACGATGAGACGTCATATCTCCAACAAATGGCAACCTCTAGAAAACTAAGAGAAAAGGGCCCTTGTTAGTTCGAGGGAGCGTCATGAGTAACGATGAGATGTCATATCTCCAACAATTTTTTTAATGCATTATGCATATATGCCACCTCTCTATCCAACATTTAACTCGTTAATAGACGATGTCAGACTTAACCACTCGCACTTGAACCCAACAATCTCAAAACCTTGACATTAGGTATATGGATCATATCTCTTATATATCTAACATTTAGTCCATTCATAGTCAATGTGATTTAACCACTCACACTCGAGTCAAACAAGCTTCCTCTCAAGTGTGAGTCTCCCACATCCTATACTTGCACCCCATTGACATAAATGGAAATTGCCTCTTCAGTACACCGCCAAAAAGATTTTCAATATAAAGATCCAATTCGAGGATCCACTCCCGCTCCTTCGTCAAGTCGAACTAGGGTTCTGATACCACTTGTTGAAGTGTCTGAGGAGCGTTAGAAACAACAAAAAACCAATGCTCTAGTACCACAAGAGAGGGGAGATGCCGCATCTCTACCAAAAACCTTAACAACCCGCGACACAAAAAAGAGCAACAAAGAACATTAATTTATAAGATATACAAGACAAGCACCCACGCCCATTTCCCTATTTACAATAGTTCACGGTTGCGGTCCTCATCCGTAATTTGACCGCAATATAAAGAATTTAGAGGTCTCTGCAGCAATATTAAGAAACACTACGTTTCAAACTCAATGCAGAGATATTCATCCCATAGTGAACACCGAGAGTCTTGAATTATCTCATAACAGAATATATTTTCATTCTCATGATCTCATAACAGAATATATTTTCATTCTCATGATCTCATAACAGAATATATTTTGACATAATTATTTTATTTTTAAAAATGATAAGAATATTTCCTTATTTTTCTCCAAACATGACAGGGCATTAACTGCTTTGTTATGAATTGTTCAGTATACTGCACCTATATTATTTGCTGATTTACAATAGATTGACCCCTTAAGACTTTATTTTTTGGGTATTTTGGTTTACGTACACGCTTGAATTTTCCTATGTCCCTTAAGTTGGAGAAAACAATATTTCTAGCATTTGGTTTTGTTTTGTAGCCCTTAATGGTTCTTATGCAATTAAATATATAAAGCAAATCCATATGGTTCTTTTCTTCAAAGAAACCTTGTAATCTTGACCTTCATTTCTCTTCTACAGTTCTTTCCTAGTATAGTTTTTAATTGCAGTACGCAAATGCAATTGTGACCACAATATAATAGTTTTAGAGGTCTCTACAACGGCAACCATAGTTGCAAATTGCGCCGCCTTATTTATCCGTATTTTACTGTAATATGAAGGTTCACAACATAAAAACACGATTGCAACCGCAATATTTAAGACTATTTCCTACACCATTTTTTGGATATTTGGTCTAAGTTTCCCCCTTTTTTTCCTTATGTAAAGTAAAAACAATCAATGTCAAACTTGTTTGAGCAAAGGGACGTTGAACGAGTTTGAAGGAGGAGGTACTGGGTTCGATCCTGGTAAACTAACATGACTACTAGTATTCGCATTCTTAACATTTGCCTATAAAAAAAAATTGAATGTTTAAGCAAAGGCAATTGATATATAATAACTGTTGAGAAAGTGATACTAGGAGACTCATGTCCGAAAGTTATGTACAAAACATGTATTACTTAAATATATTAAAGTGGACATTCACATCTATATATTATATAAATAACTCTATAATAAGACCTATGTGCTTTAATCAAATGGGAAGAAAAAAACAATAAGCTGACAGAGGCATAACACACAGTCACACACAATAATTCAACTTCAAAGAAATTGAATATTAAGATAAATCATGCATAATGGGGTCCTCAAAAAAAAGTTCAGACCAATAAGACACTGGAGAGGGTCCTCCTCCTCCTCCATAGCTAGAAGTGCAGCTGCTTGCATCTCCTGCTGAAATCCCTATAGCACTTGGAGGAACAGATATTGGAGCAGAAGATGGAACATTAATCCATGATGTTTCATCAACTGTTGCAAAGTTGGTAATAGTACCACCTTGACTTTGTTCATTATTCAAACATGATTGTGAACTGAAAGAGACTTGTTGTGGGTCTAGAAAGTGGGGTAGCACACTTAGGTGGTGGAGTGGTTGAGAAAATGAGGCTGCATGAGTACTATCCAGTTGTGAACAGTCCATTATTGTGTTCTCTTTCACATTAGAGATTGTGTTTAATAAACTTAAAGGTTGTTGTTGTTCCATGTTTGTGATCATGGCATTTTGGTCATAGGAATTATTATTATTGTCTATAGAAGAATTTGAAGATTGGAGTAAATATTGAAGGCATTGAAGCTTTGCAAGATGAAGTGCTTCTGCTTGTAAACTACTCATTGCAGCATGTTGTTGATCATCCCATGATGACTGATTATGATGATCCATAAGTTCTGTCATGTTTGCTAAAGCTAGTAGATATGGTATGGTGGAAACAAGATCAGTTCTTGGTTGGTGAGTCATTGGATCAAAACCCATCTGAATCAACTTTTTCTTCAAATGAGTGTTCCAGAAATTCTTTATCTCATTATCTGTTCTTCCAGGTAGATGTGTAGCAATTGCTGACCATCTGTTAATGGTGCATATAGAAGTAAGTAATAGTGATAATTCATAGTAAAATAAATACAAAAAACAAATGCTTAGAGAATTTCATTTCTACTATCTTTAATTTCTGCTCATAATTCAACTTGTTTTAAAAGTTTATGATGTTAAAACAAGTTGAATTTTCAACAGAAATTAGAGATAGTATAAACGAAATTCGTATCTAGTTTATAATTTCATCTTTAAGTGTTGGAGACGTAAAAATAGAAATTAACGAAAAACTAAAAAGAAGGAAGTGATAACATAATTCAAATGATAGTATTGGAGGTAATTTTAAGATTTGATATCTTTGGTTATATTTGCTAGGAAAAATGATAAAAAAAATAAAATAAGTTAAGTTATGAAAAGTACTTGTTTCCAAGGATTGAATGAAGATGAAGAATTGTTTGCTCCTCTTCTTGAGAAAATTTTCCTCTCTTAATATCAGGCCTTAAATAATTGGTCCACCTTAGCCTACAACTCTTTCCACATCTATTAAGACCTGCAAAATTGCAAGAAAAAAAAATGAATGACAAGTGAAAAGAGAAACCATATATTAATATTGCAACATATATATAGAGGCATGATAAATATACAAACCAGCTAGCTTAGGGAGTGCTCTCCAACTTCCATGGCCATGTTGCTGAATGTGTTCAACTAGCTTTTGATCTTCTTCAGGAGTCCATGGTCCTTTCTTTAGGCCACTCTCATCACAACAAGGGGACCTTCCCATTGTGTGTTACTAATAGCTAGCTAGATCCAAATTAATGTTGTTATTATTCTCTCCTTTGTTACCTCTTATTCCTAATTAAAATGAGGGCTGGTGTATCCTATTTATATATCCATTCCTTTTTGGTTGCTTCTTGTCATTAATTTATCTTGATTAAAAAATGACACTTCACAATCCTTATTAGGTTTATTGAAGATTTTGACACACTTGTATCTTGTAACAAAAAAAAAAGTCTTATGCCTTGTAACAAAAAAAAAAGTGTTATGCCTTGACAACTATACCCTCTCACAGTTCACAGTTTATATTTTTGAATTAATAACAGTACCCTATTATTTTAATTTTTTGGGTTAAATATGTTTTTAGTCCCTACATTTTGTGCTCCTTTGATAAATAGTCCCCACATTTTATCTCTGTTACTAAATTTAGTCCCTGCCGTCAATTTCCTGTCCAGTCACCAAACAGACTGCTGATCTGGCAATTTTTTTTATTTTTTACCTTTAAATATGTTTTTGGTCCCTATAAAATTGAGACCTTCTAAGTTTCGTCCTTACTTAATTTTAATAGGTTTTTTAAGTCCCTATGAAAAATTTCTGCACTCAATATTAGTCTTTGTTCAATCCAATTTGTTTAATTTATGCTTAAAATTATAGCAAAAAATTGATTTCTACAATTGATAATATCATTGTGATCACACATACAATTGTTGATTTATCTATCGATAGCTACCGAACAAAATCTAAAACGAATTGAACATACGTATACACAAGCTAAGCTAGCAAGGGAAGCCATTTAGTTGATTATTTTCCATTTAATTCTCTTCCTCTTCTTAACAGACGTGATATATGAAATTCTCTTCCTCTTTATATGAAAGCAACTTCACTTTGCCTGCATCAAATAGTAATATATGAAAGTAACAGAAGGGATACATGTTGATATGCCCGTAAAAGAATGAACAAGTAAGACTGTAGAACCTTCATAATCATTAGCAAAATAAACACATCCATTAGTATTGCATAAAATGCAATTGGCATTCCAATTGTACATCATAGTGAACCTGCAATTGGTACTCCAATTGTCTATGTTGGAAATGTTTAATCAACCAAAAACAAAATAAAAGAAGGCCAGAAGTTGTAGTAGTTGGACCTAAGTTAAGCTTCATCACATATTTAACAAAAAAAGAAATGAAGCATTACATGTTAAATGCTTGATTACACACACTTAGTTCAACATAAATAGGCATCAAGCATAAAAAAAGTAGTACTAATGTAAGTTATAATTCCATGCTTCAATTTCCTTCCTCTTCTCATAGATTTGATTTCTTTTTTCCAACTTCATGATGCCATTTCACGGGCCTAGTCACCAACTCCTTCATGGTGTACGTTATCCTAAACTTCTGGTGTCATAGTACTAAATCCCCTTAATATGTGGCTAGCCTCATTGTCAATGTAGTTACTTGTGCTTGCAATAGGCTATATTTCAAAATGAAAACAATTAGGAATGTATGAAGCAGTAACATTACCATGCTATAAGACTAGGATTTAATAGATAGTGAAATACCTTGGTCACTTTGGATACATTATGATTCCAATGAACTAGTCCATGAACTAATCCACCTATATTATCTCTTCAAAAATATTTGGTGGTAAAGCTTTCAATCCTCGCATCATGGCTTCAGCCTCATTGACAGTAGACTACAATAATTTCAGTTACAAATAACTTCACATTAACAAAGCTGGTTTCATTTGTTCTATGTTATAACGAAACTTTCAAGCATAACAATGAATTATATGTCTTTGTTCACATAACAGAAACCAATAAAAGAACCTATAAAGTGCATTAATGAGTTAGCGGCTTAAATAACCCTTACAACATCAGGTTGAGGTGCATCACCGGCCTCAAACATCACTGTCACAGATTTAGCAGCAGCAACTTTTATTTTCTTTGGTGCAGGTTGTTTTTTACTTTTCACAACATCACTAGCCTCATCAACTACTTTCTTTCCCCTGGCAGAACTATTCTCAACAACATTGTATGGATTTTTACATGGCCTCCCCTAATTTCAAACATGCAATAAGTAAGAATTATAATGCAACATGATTAAAGCATAAATTAAACAAATTGGATTGAGTAAGGACTAATATTTAGTGTAGAAATTTTTTATAGGGACTAAAAAAAACTATTAAAATTAAGTAAGGACTAAACTTAGAAGGTCTCAATTTTATAGGGACCAAAAACATATTTAAAGGTAAAAATAAAAATAAAAAATTGCCAGATCAGCAGTCCGTTTGGTGACTGCACAGAAAATTGACGGCAGGGACTAAATTTGGTAACAGATATAAAATGTGAGGATTTTAAAAACATTTACTTAAATGTAAGGACTATTTATCAAAGGAGCGCAAAATGTAGGGATTAAAAACATATTTAACCCAATAAATTTTAATCTTCTAATTCGTCTTTAAGAAATACGATTGAGATTTTTTTTAACTGAATATTTTATATTTTTTGTGTGCAACTTCAAAGACTAATCAATAGAGTAATGCAGGATAACAATGCATGACCAAACTCTCATTCAAGAGATTTAGTATTGTTACATTCACATGATTAAATTTAAATCTATAATCTCTAGATAAGTTTGAAATATGAAAAATTGTGAGATTTAACCTTTACTTTTCTTGTTAAGGGAAATGTTAACTAGTGCCTCTGGGACACTGGTTAAGGATTTTAAATAGTAACTTTTTATGAAAGTTTGTGTAGTAAAGTGAATTGGAAATTGAAACCTTTGATATTTTTAAATAATAATTACTTAATTTATAATGTTTAAAGAGTGTCCCAGGGACACTCGTAACAAGACCATTCTTGATAAAATCTTGTTATTTTGTTATTATTTTTTCATGGACTCCGATAACCTTTGTTTTTTTTTCTAACACGTTCTTTTTTTCTTCTTCTTTCAAGACATTCACATTTATTTTATTTGTTGAAATTCATATAAGTTCCAACAAATTCATATCAAAGACAATTAGTGAAATTTATTTGAATTTTAACTATTAAAAATGATTGTGTTATGATAATTATATAAAAGTGAGTGTCGCCATTATTTCTCTTAAATATTTGTTTGAAATTGATCGGATCATTTGAAATTTTATAAATCGTAAATTCATTTAAAATCCTATAAAAAAATTATAATGTCGGTCTATTTAAATTCTAATTAGAAATCTTGATAAAAGTTTCTTACAAATATTTAAAAATTCTACTTTAAAATATAAAGTTTCTTAGTCTTTTACTTCCTCTATCTTATTTTAATTGTTATTTTTGGGTTGTGCGTGATTCTTTAAAAGATAATTAGTTAGATTTTTTTTAAGCAAATGATTTGTTAAATTGATTACAATAATAAAAGTAGTATTATCTACTAAAATACTCTTGTCAATTATTATTAATAAAAATGATAAAAAGAAATAAAATTCAATAAATAAAAATATATTACTAGAAAATAATAATAAATATTACATTGGTGTTTTGATGAGACAATTGTTGAGACAATTGTTTTGAGATAAAAAAAAAGGTAAAGTAACAATTAAAATGGGGCCAACAATAACGAGTAAATAGACAATTATCTCCTGAAATTGTAAGTTTCGTCAATTACCCCCTGAAATTAACAAAACTTCAATTACCCCCCTGAAATTGCACAACATTAATCAATTTACCCCCTTCGTCAAATTCTTCTATTAGTAAACATGACGTTTTGCAAATAACCCCCTGAAGTTTTGCACTTATGTGCAAAATGCCCCCAAACTTTAAAATTTATATATTTTTTCGGCTTAAGTGTGTCATTGATCCCTGCACTTTCACCATATTTTGGTATTGGTCCTTGCACTTTTTTTTTGTTTGGTTTCAGTCCCTGCACTTTGTAAAGATATTGGCATTGGTTCTTCTGTTAACTTTCTGTTAAAAAAAAGAAGCAAAACTAACGGAATGCCACGTGTCCCAATCATTTCATGCCACGTGGCACATAAAAAACAAAATTTCAGAATTAAAATAAATCAAATAAAATAATTAATTATTAATTAGTTTTATTGCTATTATTATTATTTGATTTAAAAAAATCCTCTACAAAGAATGATTGCTCGTGAGACATCTTCCTCTAAAACCCATCATCACCACGTTAAAACCATTTCTATTCTTCTTCTTCACCCATCTTCATCAATACCCATCTCCAATTTCACATTCTTCTTCTTCATAAATTGTTAGGTATTTATAGGTTTCACCATTGTAATTTCTTCTTATTAGAATCTAACCAAGCATGGTTGTGTCACCTGAGTTAATGGTTCAATTGTAGGTTTCACCTTTCTTTTGTTCCCTTTCTTCTAAATCGGAAAATTCAGTGGTAGGAATGCTTCCAAACCATAACAGAAATTAAAACATTTAACAGAAATTGAAATAGCAGAAAGGTGAAAGTTACATCTACAGAAAACAAACATAAATTGAACCATTAAACAACAAAAGAACAAAAACGATTTTGCAGAAACGACAATTCAGTGGTAGTAATGCATCCAACGATGATGGAAACGCCATCAGAGATAGAAATCGCGAACGGTAATGGAAACGGAAACAAAAACTAAACATGAATTGAATGATGGAGGTCGAAATCAATTTTATTGATGGAAGACGAAATCGAAATGTGATGGATGAAGGTTGAAATCTAATCGCAATGTTAGAGTAGTTGAATCACGAAAATCCGTTTCTTCTTCCTTTTTCAAAACTGGCGTTTTTCATTTGCTTCCCATCTCTCTTTTCTTTTTAATTGATAATATTAATAAAACTAATTAAAAATCAATTATTTTATTTGATTTACTTTAATTATGAAATCATGTTTTTTGTGTGCCACGTGACATAAAATGATTGGTCCACGTGGCACTCCGTTAGTTTTGCTTTTTTTTTTTAACAGAAAGTTAACAGAGGGATCAATGCCAATTTTTTTACAAAGTGCAGAGACTGAAACCAAACAAAAAAAAGTGCAAGGACCAATACCAAAATATGGTGAAAGTGCAGGGACTAATGACACATTTAAACCATTTTTTTCTTCTTATACTTGCCTCAAAAGATATTAAAGGCAAACAAGGAAGCTTGAGAAATGCATTTAGGATTCAAGGAAGAGCTTAAAGAGTTACTTGGTGAAAGGTATTATGGTAAAGAAGGATTACCAAAAGTGTTTATTGTAAAGAAGTACATTGGTGGAGTTGAGGAAATTCAAAAACTTCATGTGACAAGAAGCTTGAAAAATTGCTTGACTGTTGTGAAAGGATAGATGACATTGAAGGAGGTGATGGTGGATGTGAGACTTGTGGTGATACAAAATTTGTTTCTTGTGAAACATGTTATGGAAGTTGTAAAATCTACTAAGAAGGTGATTATGAAGAAGATGATAATTGTGAGGTTGGTGGGTGAATGTGAATTTCAAAGGTGTTCTCATTGCAATGAAAATGGCCTAATAAGATGTTCCATGTGTTGTTTCTAGTTCCATATTTCATTTTGACATTTAACAATGAAAATGACCTAAGTTAATTGTTAATTGTTTGCCTTTAATATCTTTTGAGTCATGGATAAAGAAAAATATATATAAATTTTAAAGTTCGGGGGCATTTTGCACATAAGTGCAAAACTTCAAGAGGTATTTGCAAAACGTAATATTGACTAACAGAAGAATTTGACGGAAGGGGTAAATTGATTAACATTGTGCAATTTCATGGGGTATTTAAAGTTTTGTTAATTTCATGAGGTAATTGACGAAACTTACAATTTCAGTGGAGTAATTGCTTTTTTACTCCGAGAATAACCATTTATAAATATTTGGGTTAATTAAGTTTTTAGTCCCTATAAATATTCATAGTTTTGTTTTTAATCCCTACAAAATAAAATCACACTTTTTAGTCCCTATAAAATTTTTCATCAGCATTTTTAGTCCCTATAAATTTTTTCATCAGCACTTTTAGTCCCTATCAAAAATTTCCATCAACAGTTTTGGTCCTTAAAATGCTTAAGGAAAATGTCACAAGGACTAAAAAGTGTGATTTTATTTTGTAGGGACTACAAACAAAACTGTGAATATTTATAGGGACTAAAAACTTAATTAACCCTGAAAATTTTTTTTTAGGACCAAGACTGTCTTCGAAATTACTACCACTAAACACAGCCGTAGGTGGAAGAAAGAAACAACACAACGCCTCCTAATTTCTAGGTCCGAGGTACAAGGAAACATTAAGGTTTAGATTCACTGTGTCTATTCAATTCAATTCTATTTCATTCCTCACATAATCATTTTCTAAAGGTTTTTCATCTTTCAGGTTTCATCATATCAACCTCATTTTTCAATTCCAGGTTTCACTATTTTTCAATTTAATCCCCCCTTTTCTCTTAACTTTAACTTGCTGCATAGTATATATTCTCCATGCCATCAAAATTATATGTTCAATTGTTTTGTTTCATTCCTGAAGAATTTGATCAAGATTATGAATTGGGGCAAAAAAAAAAAATTTTTTAGGGTTTATTTAGCTGGGTTGATTGTGAATTTGTGATATTAGAAGTTAATTAATACTGGAAAATGAAAAAAGAATATCAAAAAGAGGTTTTTTTTTTTTTTTTAGGTTTTAACTGCTCAATGCTTCAACTTAATTCATGTTCAATGAGTTTGAGAAAAAGTGGGGTGTTTGTACAATGCTATGTTTTTTTTATACCCCCTTATAATTTTCATTGAATTTGGCTTATGCTTCCACATTAGTCCTTTTCTCCTCACCCTGCCACCCATATGATGCAAACCTTGCAGACTAGTATAATGAGAATGAGATATCTTGATTGATTGTCAGTGTTGTCCAATAACGGCTATAGTAGCGCTAGTAGAATTTGAACAAATCGCTATTGTTCCACGATACACTATTTAGTACAACATTTTGTTAAATATCAATTATAGAGGAGATTATAGCACTGTAGTGTAATTTGAACAAACCGCTATTATTTGTGATTTCCTCTTGAGACTTCTGAGCCTTCTAAGATGCTTTTGCAAATCATAGCCACATGAGAGCACCCTTTCTCCCGAATTTACTGTGTCAATTTTCCGAGTTCCTTCAACATGGTTCTCTCCAGCGCCCTGATGACACAGGAAGAAATAGGACAAATGGAAAAAAAATTATGTTTCTGTAATGATGATTGATGGGAAACATTGGAATTGTTGAAAGGTTTATTATTTTTGTTAAATCTGTTTTGGCTTATGGTATGTGATCCTTCAGTAAACAAATGAGAAGTAAAAGCTAGAGTCCACCAAGAGACGGTTGTTTTGGACGATAGTTGTGATCAGAAACTGCTTCTGATATACTTTCAACACCAAACTGTAGGAAGCTGGGTGCATTTGTTGTCATTTAAAAGTTATATACAAAGTTCTAATTATTGTGAACTATGTTTTTAATGGCTAGCTCCAAGGACAGTAAAATCAAATTTTGTATGAGGAGAGTTACTTAAAAGTATTTTGATGTGTTGCCCTTTTTCCCCTTTCTTTGTGTTACAATTCTTAGAGGGTATCATTTTGCGTCAACGTGTAGCTTTGGATCTTCTTCAATAGATGCTGTTTAATGTATAGGCCTTGTTAATTACATATTTCTCAAAAAAGTTATAGAGGAGATGGCCTTAGTATAGGATCTACAAGGTTTTGTTGTCTGTAAGAATTTAAAAGGAAAAGAATCATATTTGTTCCTTAAGGTTCAACCGGTACTGTCTACTAGGGAAAAAAAAAAAAGTCTCATGAACAGAAAAATTTGACATCAGTACTGTCACTTAAAACATCAAACCCATCTTTTGATCATTATGCTTGCATATCAAATTATTGAGGCTTTCTCTAGTATAAAGTATATGCTATTCTTGTAGTTGAACTCTGATGAGAATGAGTAGAATTAAACAACAAAAATAAGAATGCAGCTTAATTGAAGCAAATTTAAAATGTTAGATAAGAATACAGTTTATCAGAAAGTGAATCTTCCAGTTTTTTTGTTGTTGTTAGGCTATGCGCTCTTCAGATCTGTACACACAAGCTTAATCGAAGCAAATTTAAAATGTTAGATAAGAAAACAGTCTATCAGAAAGTGAAGTTTGATAATTCTCTTTCTTTGAAGTTAGATAAGAATATAAATATCTTCGTCTTCATGCATAACATTTCAAGGATGCAATTAGCATGATGAAGTGCTATCTTTTTCAGGTTTAAATAGTAAATCATAAATGTTTACAATTAGTCTGTTTGCATTCATTTAGGTTGTTGATATATTCTAGGTTGATGGAAACCATGATGGTGTTAGTGTAGCATGCCATGATCATCCTATGTTTGTGTCGTGATTTGTGAAACTATTTAGGTTGAAAAGTATCAGTTTGATCTACATTTTGCAGGTTATCCCTATCTTATTAGCTATGGCAGTAAAACCAACAGTTGCATTAAGGGCCATCCTTGTTGGAGGTATAGCGGCATTTGCTAAAATAGCAGGTGCAATGAAGGCTGCAGGTGGAGTAAAGATGGGTGCAGCTGCAGCTGCCATGACAGCAGCAGCAACTGCAGCTGTGACTGGTTCAAAACAAGAGCAAAAAGATCCTTCTCAACAGTCCACAAAATAACTATCTTTTCAAAAGTTTATGTAGCATAGTTCAATATCCGCTATTCGGTTAGTTCGACCGAAAGATAAGAGGCCATATGTGAATTATAGTTTTTACAGATGATACTGTATTAACCTCGTCAAGTCCTTGTAGCAAGATTTCGTTAAATTTGTAAAGTTCTGTAGTTTAAGACGAAGTTACGAAGATTTGAGACAAAGCTAAACAAGATCTTTGATTTTGTATGAGTGGATTCACCCTGTTTAATCTTGTCATTGAGCTGATTGTGATCATATTGCTCATTTCATTTTTAAAAGGAGGATGGTACACATAATTTGACACTTTTTTGTAACACTCTTCATAATTATTGGATGTGATATGTCTATTCTTTATTGCTGGAATTGGTATGAACTTTCTTTTAATAATAGAAGCATGAAAAATAAGATGTCAAAAGAAGGATTTGTTTCATTGATAAAAATAAAAAAGATCTTGTTGCCATTTTGACACTTTTTTATGGCATCACTTTTACTTGTTCAAAAGTCCCTATTTGGAAAGAGCGTTGGACTTGTTGGAGAATGATTGTAGCATCTGTAAGACATGAGATGGTTGCTCAATAGGTCACTTGGATTGCTTAGAGGCCCCTCAACCGATCGGGCTGCAATTTGCGATCAGATATTTGTGTGTATGTTCGATCGGGTTGTAAAAAATGTGAGCAATTTGCGGGGCTATTGAGCTTATCAAGAGCTTTATTTTTCACCTTCCTCGCTTCTAAAACACTTTATCGGAGACCAAAACACGTCTTTTTTCTTAACTCTATTGACTACATATTAATATTTTTTTCATACCAATTAAAACTGAATTATGTCAATTTTATAGGGATAACAAATAGTTGATTTGAAATAAATAATTAAATAAAAATAGTTGAATTATTCTGGTAAGGTTTTCTTCTACACCATTTAATTACTCCGTTTCATTTTCCTTTTATTTCTTTTATCCCAAGTTTTAAAATAGTTTGTGATTAAAAAAAAAGATTATTACAAGTTGTAAGAAAATATCAATGATAAAATTTAGTAATCACTCTTTTCTTCCTTATATCTTATGTTTTGTTTTAACTTTCCAGCTTTTGGGGAAAAGTGTCTCTTATTTTAGGGTTGGATCAAATAATAATAAATAATGTCTAATGAATGATTGTTGCAACTAATGATCGAAGCAATACAATGTTGTTTTTTGCTGGACATAATCTACCTATATCCATATGAATAGATCGAAATATTTTAACTACAAACAAGTAAATAACAATATCAACTTGGTTAACAAAAAGAAAATCAACCTATTGTAAGATTTCTAGCAGAATATTGACAAAACTATTGTAAGAAACGCTCTGGTCTTTCACCAAAAGGAGGTTTCGTTTGATCAATTACTCGACAAAATTAAGGTTCAATCATTCCGATGGCCGAAAGCGAATCGCCCTAGTTTTGTTTTCTCTTAAAAACTATTATAGCTGTCTATTTTTATTTTCCTTTATATGCATTACAAGTTACAAAATCAGTCATGCACAATTACTTAGGAAACACTAGCTAACATAAACTACTAATTACTTTGTTTCATATTCACTTTATAAACAAAAAAAAAAACTCTAAGTACTCATTTCAATTTGTGATAAAAGATTTGTCCCTTTATTGACCATCACATTGGAAATGAAGTAATGGATTGGAGAGAAAACCAAAAAGCTGTATACAAGGGTAAAAGAAAGTGATAATAAGAGAGGGGCTAGTCAAACAAGCAGAAAAGTTAGCAATGTTTTTGGGCAGAGAAAGCATCTTTTAAGTCTCTTACAATTACAATGACAAGTCAACTAGGATAATGACTCTATAATATCCATCATTAAAAAAAAACTTTTTTTACTTAAAAAAACTCTCTTCGTCTCATATTACTTGTTATTTTAACATTTTATTAAGCCATTATTTTTTTTTCTGTTAATATATAATTACTTACTATATCTCAATTCACCTAACTAGTAACCAATGTTTATAAGAATAATTAAATGAAAAAACCCATTTTATTACTGAAATTAGTACATTCAATCATTTATTTTGAAAGTGTACAAAATTTTAATCAACATTTAATATAAAAGAGAGGGGGAAATGCAAAAATACAAAACGTGTTGGGTCATATTCTTGCAAAACTTTCAGCTTTTAGAAGTAGCACTAAAAATTGTTATGTTTTGCCTTGTGCTTGTAATTGAAAATGCAAGACAAAAAGCACTTATACAACCAATACAAACAGTATAGAGTACAGGAATATTGGTAATAGGGGATTATGCTTTTTGCTCTGCGTGCTATAGCTTGCTTCCTAGGTAGCCCACCACTCTTTCCTTTTACGTTGTTTAGCTGTTTTTGCACCTTCCTTTTCTCACATAAAGAAATTTCAGCACTTACATAAATATGACAAACATCCAATCACCAAATCATTAATTTTTCATTAGTAAAAAATAAGGCTACAAGAGTATCACAAATTAGTACTACTACTGTATATATATGCTCCACACAAATGACTTGTAGGAACTAGGAACAAGTTGCATCATCTTTTTTATGACTTAATATTAATCATAGCGTTTCTTTGAGACAAAAAGGTTATATGAATTAGTGGATTTTGATTTTGAGGTGACAATTCTTGATTGAATCTAACATATTTTATGTTTAATTGAATAATAAATTTGAATGGAAAAATCAATTCTAAAATAAATTTGAATGGAGTATAAT